>ENA-OXNQ01000004-OXNQ01000004.1-human-gut-metagenome-genome-assembly--contig:-NODE-4-length-238900-cov-19.8247_pt1 | contig 238900 bp, 188 predicted proteins | sample MGYA00249742_ERZ652493 | MGnify/ENA primary metagenome ERZ652493 (study PRJEB26925, sample SAMN05826913) | human gut metagenome | biome: ENVO:2100002; feature: ENVO:00000062; material: ENVO:00002003... | reverse complement strand
ACCAGCGACCAGCGACCAGCGACCAGCGACCAGCGACCAGCGACCAGCGACCAGCGACCAGCAGTAAATCAAGAAAGTCTGTAAAATCTGTTGAGCCGGAAATTACCGAACTGGCGAACTCATGGCTTAAATCTTACAGGCTTGATTACAAGTTGCAGAATGCATCACTTAACGGAGAGATCGATAACGCACTGGACGCTTATTTTTCGAAAAATGGCGGCGCAGGCGGTAATCGTCCCGACGTAAAACTCCTTGTTAAGGACAAATACGGCAAGCAGTATCCCGTTCTCATCGAGTATAAAGGCTACAAGGACAGGCTTATCAGACTTGGCAGCAACGGTATTATTGAGAACAAAGATGCCAGAAAAGAATGGAATTTTAAAAATATTAATGGATACGCGGTGAATGGCGCAGTCCATTATGCCAACGCACTTCTTCAGTTCACCAATTACCCTGATATTATTGCTATTGGTATGACCGGCTGGCGCGATGATGATACAGGCGAACTGCATCATGAAATCGGCGTGTGGTACGTATCAAAGAATAATTTAGGAGCCGGACAGAAGGTTGGTGAATTCACCGACTTATCGTTCCTTGCTGACAAAAATGTTGATGGATTTCTCAACAAGATAAAGCTGCTTAATCTTCCTCCCGAAGAACTGGAAAAAATCAAGGCCAGCAAAGAGGAAGAGATAGACACGCGACTTTCCCGTCTGAATAACGATATTTACCAGAATGAAAAGGGGCTTGGTGAAAGCGATCGTGTTTACCTTGTTGTGGCTACCGTTATTGCAACGTTGGGGATTCCGGGAAAGTTAGCACCGCTGGATAAAAAAGAACTGACCTCTTCAACGGAGGAGGACTTGCGTGATGGTGATATTATTTTCAGGAAAATAAGGAATTTTTTAAGGCTGAAAGCTGTTCCTGAAACAAAAAGAGAAATGATTTTGCGCTCGTTGCAAAATACGCTGTGGACTGAAAACATTAACAAACCAGTCAACGGTGAAAGCCAGTTAAAGCGCGTGTTTGTTAAAGTTGTTGATGATCTTGGGGAGTATTACAAAATTGGACTGACCACCGATTTTACGGGCAAACTGTTTAATGAGATGTATCGCTGGCTTGGATTTACGCAGGACAAGCTCAATGACGTCGTTCTGACACCACCTTATGTTGCCACATTGCTGGCACGACTCGCCAGAGTAAACAAAGATTCCTATGTGTGGGATTTTGCTACAGGTTCTGCGGGATTGCTTGTGGCTGCAATGAATGAAATGCTCATTGACGCCAGAGAAAATATTCACTCACCGAACGAACTACAACTTAAGGAAGCGCAAATCAAGGCTGAACAGCTTCTTGGCCTTGAGGTGTTATCCAGTATTTATATGCTGGCCATCCTGAATATGATTTTGATGGGGGATGGTAGCTCGAATATCCTCAATAAAGACTCGCTGGCCGATTTTGACGGCAAGTATGGATTTGGGAAAACAGGAGAAAAATTCCCTGCGGACGCATTTATTCTCAATCCTCCGTATTCAGCTAAAGGTAACGGCATGATTTTCGTGCAGAAGGCGCTGTCGATGATGGATAAAGGCTATGCTGCAGTGATTATCCAGAGTTCAGCTGGCACAGGAAAGGCTACGGAGTACAACAAAAAAATACTCAAGGAAAATACCTTGCTGGCAAGCATCAAAATGCCTGCGGATCTGTTTATTGGTAAATCAAGCGTTCAGACGTACATTTACGTTTTTCAGGTAAAAATTCCGCATAACGCGAAACAGGCTGTTAAGTTTATCGACTTTTCCAATGACGGCTACGCTCGCTCTAATCGCAAAAAGGCAAGAAACAATCTTGTTGATGCTGATCGTGCAAAAGAGCGTTATCAGGAGGTTGTGGATCTGGTTCACTTCGGGAAAGGTTGCCTTAATATCTTTACGGAGGATGAATATTTTGAGGGAACAATCGATCCTGATAGTGGTGAGGACTGGAATCAGACCAGGCCAGTAGATGCTAGGCCAACGCTGGAGGATTTCAAAAAGACGGTAGGTGATTACCTTGCATGGGAGGTCTCGCAATTACTGAAAAAACAAGGTGAAAACAATTTTGCGGGAAAGTAAATTCCCCGCTCAGCGATAAATTAAGAAGCGTTGAGTGGGGAGAGTTCAGGATTGGCGATTTGTTCTATGTGAGCACAGGCTCGCTTATCTCCTCAGGAAGATTAAAACCAGGCAAAATCAAACGTGTTTCAGCAAAGAGCGATCAAAACGGTATCATCGGAGAGTTTGATACCGAGTTTATGGATGATGCAAGGCATTATGAAAATTTTATAAGCGTTAATTTTTTTGGAGATGCTTTTTATCATCCTTATTGTGCCAGCGTAGAAATGAAGGTGCATGTTCTTACATTAAAATCAAGTAAGTCCGACTTTAATGCAAAGCGCGGACTGTATGTTGCCAGTATGATTAATAAAGCTTTAAAGGGGCGTTTTAATTATGGTCAACAGTTATCGAGTTCCAAACTCAGAGATGGAGAATATTTCATCTCATTACCAGTGAAAAATAATGAAATTGACTGGTTTTTTATGGATAATTATATAGAAGAGCTGGAAGCGGCCCATATAGAAGAGCTGGAAGCATACCTGATAGCTGCTGGGCTGAGTGATTACCAACTAACGGAAAAAGATTATCTTATCCTGGAACATTTTAAAAATATTGAATTTTCAGGCTTTCCTGTTACTGAGTTATTCTCAGTGTGCAATACAGGAAACATATTGTCTAGAGACATCATAGAAAATAGTGGGGATGTTCCTTATCTTTGTGCTAGCCGTGATAATAACTCTGTTAGTTCTTATATCGCCTATGATGACTCACTCTTGGAAAAAGGGAACTGTATTTTTATTGGTGGTAAGACATTCGTTGTAACTTATCAGGAGCGAGACTTTTTTTCAAACGACAGTCATAATTTGCGACTCTATGTTAACAATGAGGATGGAAGGACAAAGTTTGCTTATTTGGGCATTATTTCATGTATTTATAGGTCTATTTCACATAAATATTCATGGGGGGATAGTGTTAGTAATAGAAAAATTAAGGACGATGTTATTTGGTTGCCAGTGAAAAATAAGTCACCTGACTTTTGTTATATAAATGACCTTATTTCAGTTGTTCATAAGCTTGTCATTAAAGATGTTGTCCAGTACGCAGAACGCAAAATGAACGCATACAGGCAAGCTATAACAAGTCGCGGTTATGATGATTCTGGTGTCAGTTAAAAAACATTTTACAATCGTAAAAATCCTCATATCATGATAAGAATGGTTACATTGCCACGCAGCCGAATCCGCCGATGAGCGGGCTTTTTTGTTGCTGAAAAAGAAAACAACAGGTGATTAGCAGGGTATCAGTTAATCGGGGAAATTTTTAAATACCTCACAATTCAGCAAGTTGATGATTGTCTGACTGACGGAGAATTTGTTAAAAATCGCAACGCATGGTGAATCCCCCTCAGCGGCGGGGCGGCTGGTGCGGGCTGGCATTTTTAATGTCACAGGCAATGTGAAAGACGCGGGTTCGGTGGCACCGGGCTGAACTCACCGGGAGGCACCCGGCACTATGCAGTTAACTGAAACCAGGTAATACTCTCAGGCCCCTCATCGCAGGGGCCTTTTTACATGCAAAAAAAGCCCGCGCCGGGAGGCGCGAGCGGCAAGGAATAAAACAAAGAAAGTGAGTTTCGATTATTCACCGTGTGAATAATACCCGATGGTGATGAGACTGCGCAACTGCGCGGCCTTTTCGTTTTTACTGGCAGTTGTCTTTTGTATTTTCAGACTTCAGTCAGTCCTTATCTGATTCAACCCACTATCCCGGCCGGGAGGATTCATGGCATTTAAACACTATGACGTGGTCAGGGCATCATCGCCGTCAGACCTCGCAGGAAAACTGACGCAAAAACTGAAGGAAGGCTGGCAACCCTATGGTAGTCCGATTATCTCAAGCGCGGGTTATGGTGCTGAATTTATCCAGGCTATAGTCGCTGAAGGGGATATGACCTCTCCGGTAGTTTCACCGGGGGGAGATGGTACCCGGACTGTTGTTGTTGAACCAGAATATTACTTTGTCATTGCGCTGGCCGGACAGTCAAACGGCATGGCGTATGGTGAAGGCCTGCCGCTGCCGGAGACATATGACCGTCCGGACCCGCGTATTAAACAGCTGGCGCGTCGCAGTACGGTGACACCGGGTGGTGCGGCCTGTGCATATAACGACATCATTCCGGCGGACCACTGCCTGCATGATGTGCAGGATTTGAGCCGTTTTTCTCATCCGAAAGCCAGCGCAGAGCAGTATGGGTGTGTCGGACAGGGATTGCATATTGCCAAAAAGCTGTTGCCCTTTATGCCGGAAAATGCGGGTATTTTGTTAGTGCCGTGCTGTCGTGGTGGCTCTGCGTTTACAGCCGGTGCTGACGGAACGTTCAGTGAAAGTTCAGGAGCGTCGGATAAATCTGAACGATGGGGCGTTGATAAGCCGTTGTATAAAGACCTGCTGACACGCACTCAGGCCGCGCTGAAGGCAAACCCCAAAAACATACTGCTTTGTGTTGTCTGGATGCAGGGCGAGTTTGATTTAAAACAGGGAGCGTACGCCAGTCAGCCCGCCATGTTTGATGCCATGGTGGAAAAATACCGTTCTGACCTGGCGGGAGTATCCGGTCAGTGCGCTGGTGCTTCTCCTTCTCTGGTGCCCTGGATTTGTGGTGACACGACGTACTACTGGAAGGAGACGTATTCAGCGCAATACGATGCCGTCTATGGCGCATACAAAACCAAAGCCGGTAAAAATATCTTCTTTGTGCCGTTTATGATGGATGACAATGGTCAGAAAGTCGGGACCAATGAACCGTCAGAAGACCCGGATATTCCGGCTATCGGGTATTATGGTTCCGGTGGACGAACGGATGCGAAGAGCTGGACAACATCCGATCGTAAAACCCACTTTGGTTCATGGGCGCGTCGCGGAATTATTTCCGACCGTCTGGCAACAGCCATTCTTCTGCATGTGGGCAGAGTGGCAGATTTTGTTTCCGGGAAAGTGACAAAAGCCGCGGTTTCTTCAGGCGGAGGCGTATCGCAACCAGCACAGGAGAGTGGCGATACTCAGCCTGAATCCGTTGTCCCGACAAAGATACAGTCAGTGCTGGCTTATGATGCGAATGCGGAAAATGCCGATCTGGCTTCGCAGGGCTGGACGCTGACAGATGTCAAAAACACGCTGGTCAGTGACAGTGGTTCAGGTAAAAAAGCCCTTCGTCTTGAAAAACCAGAAAATGGTCTTGCACAGAAAAAGACCTGGAAAGTATCGCACGCAATTGATGCCGGTAAGGGGAAGGAGCTGTTCGATAACGGCGGTGAAATCACGCTGCGCTTTAAAATCCCCGATGATGTATCTCTCAATGCTTCTGCAAATCAATATTCTGCGGGTATTTACTGGCGCGGTAGTGGATGGCCGGGAGCGGAATCAGAGGAGGGTTATATTGCGGCCTTCTATCTGCAGACTGATAAAACAAACATCAATGTGATGTATCATGCAAACACCACATCACAGCGGCTTGGTAGTTATGGTCCGTTCGATCACGACTGGCACACGCTGACTTTCCGCTTCCCGGGTGGTGGCTCGCTGAACGTCACGCCGGTGCTTGATAATGCAGCAGGAAAACCGTTTACGCTGACCAGATGGACGAATGCAGCCTTTGAGGCCAACGCGCTGGCAATTACGGATATTACCGGAAATGCGGCAACTTACCCTGTGCTGATTGAAAGTCTTACTGTTGGTGTGAATGCCGTAGCAGCATAACAGACGAAAAAAACCGCCAGCAACAGGAATGGAGACTGGCGGAGGTAATCCCAATGGAGAATCTAACGAAAGGATGCTTTCGACATCAATCATTTCTAAATGAAAACAGTTCTCATTGTCAACAGTAACGGTAATAAACCATGACATTCATCAACCAGTTAATGCTGTACTTCTGTACGGTGGTCTGTGTGTTGTATCTGCTTTCGGGTGGATACAGGGCAGTACGCGACTTCTGGCGCAGACAGATTGACAAAAGGGCCGCTGAGAAAATCAGCGCCACTCAGTCAGCCGGAGCAAAAACAGAAGCCCCACTCATTCCGGAACAACCTTCTTAATAACCCCTTTCAACGAGAAAATCTCATGACAGATATAAAACAACTGGTCACTGCTGAGGCAGTGAAGGAAGTCATTCGCTCTGAAGAAGTCAGAAGCGTCCTGAAACAAAAACTCCGCCAGAATCTGGAAGAGCGTCTTGATGCAGAAGTGGATTCAATTCTGGATGAATTGCTTGGTGCACAGCCGGAACCATCTCCGGAACTGCTTCCGGAACCACAGGCGGAAGATGTCACCACGGAAAATGGTGATATTCAGCCGGAGTCACCGGTGACGGATATGACAGACACACAACCCGAACCGGGCACAATGCTGTAACGGCGGGGCAGGGCCATCAGTAAAACACTGATGGCCTTTTTTATTTCCGGTAGCACAGGTCTGTCGGGGCGGGGATATGTATCAGATGGAAAAAATATCAACGGGCATAGCCTATGGTACTTCTGCGGGCAGTGCGGGTTACTGGTTTCTACAGTGGTTGGATCAGGTTACTCCGTCACAGTGGGCTGCTATCGGGGTTTTGGGGAGCCTGTGTCTGGGGTTCCTGACATACCTGACGAATCTGTATTTCAAGATTAAAGAAGACCGGCGCAAAGCTGCGCGGGGAGAGTAAGCTGATGAGCAGGAAACTCCACTATGGTTTATCGGTAGCCGTTCTGGCGCTGATTGCCACAGGTGCTTCTGCGCCTGAAATCCTCGACCAGTTTCTTGACGAAAAAGAAGGTAACCACACCACGGCATACCGTGATGGTGCGGGGATCTGGACCATCTGCCGTGGTGCCATCATGGTGGATGGCAAACCTGTCGTCCCGGGCATGAAGTTGTCGAAGGAAAAATGCGCTCAGGTTAATGCCATTGAACGTGATAAGGCGCTGGCATGGGTGGAGAAAAACATCAAATTGCCACTGACTGAACCGCAGAAAGCGGGCATCGCGTCATTCTGTCCGTACAACATCGGGCCTTCGAAATGCTTCACCTCAACGTTTTACCGGAAACTGAACGCCGGAGACCGGAAAGGTGCATGTGCTGAAATCCGCCGATGGATATATGACGGCGGCAGGGACTGTCGGAATCGCTCAAATAACTGTTACGGGCAGGTATCGCGGCGTGACCAGGAGAGCGCGCTGGCGTGCTGGGGAATTGACAGATAAGCAGAATATTTTGCTGAAAAATGCGGTTTGCTCACACGGACGGATAACACGAAATCCTGCGAACTGACAAAAACTAAGTGAATAAAAGTAAAAACCCCGTTTGTTGGCTGCAAGCGGGGTTTTGTGTTTCTGACCTTGGATAAGGCAAGGGAGAACATGGAAAAGTATAAACGAATTCTGTTGAGGTTGACTATGAAAAACGGCCTTGAACTGAAAGCGCCTGTAACTGATGACATCAGCAGAGCACTGGCTTTTGCCATTAAGTGGGTGGCGGTCGGTGTTGCTGTGTCCCCGATGCTGTATGGGCTGGCAAAACTGGTCATTGCGTTGAAATCGTGAAGGGAGGATTAAGCATGTCAGACAAACTCATAACGCTGGCGAAGATCCTCTGTGTAATTGTCGGCATTTCATTTTCACTAATGCTGGTTGCTCTTTTTCTTTCCATGGCCTGGATGATGTTGTCTTCGTCGGGGTTGCTGGGGTGAACATAAACCGAATGCTTTCCGCGTTTATCGTTATTCTGCTGGTGGCCTGTGGTGCGCTGTGGATGGCAACAGACCATTACCGTGATAACGCGATTACCTACAAAGCGCAGCGCGATAACAAAGCCAGTGAACTGAAGCTGGCGAACGCAACCATTACTGATATGCAGGTGCGCCAGCGCGATGTTGCTGCGCTCGATGCAAAATACTCGAGGGAATTAGCCGATGCGAGAGCTGAAAATGAAACTCTGCGTGCTGATGTTGCTGCTGGTCGTAAGCGCCTGCGGATCAACGCCACCTGCTCCGGTACCGTGCGTGAAGCCACCGGCACCTCCGGCATGGATAATGCAACCGGCCCCCGACTGGCAGACACCGCTGAACGGGATTATTTCATCCTCAGAGAACGGTTGATGACAATGCAGAAGCAGCTGGAAGGGGCACAGGAATATATCCGCACTCAGTGCCTGAATTAACAGAGCCAGCTTAATCGCTGGCTTTTTCATATCTGAATTTCATCGCGCATCTCACGCGCATATCACATCCCCGAGCCTTTCAGAAAGTTGAGCCTGAGAACTGCCGTATATGGTGGCGACCATCTCGGGGCGGCTTTTCTGTGAGACAGGCTCAATTTTCTGAAAGGTAAGACGCTATGAACTATCCGACGATTGTTAACGGTATTGATTTCCGCGATCTTGTTTTTGTGACAGGCAACGAGCCGGTGACGGATACCCGAAAGGTTGCCGTAGCATTTGGCAAAGAACACAAAGATGTATTGCGGAAAACAAGAGCCGTTGTTCAACAATGCTCAAAAGAATTTGCAGAGCGCAATTTTGCGCTTTGCTATGAAAACAATGAGTTACAGAACGGTAAACCCCAGCCCATATATCGAATGACAAAAGACGGTTGGACGATGTTGGTATTTGGTTTTACGGGGAAAGCTGCTATGACCTTTAAGGAAGCGTACATTCAGGCTTTCAACTGGATGGCTGAGCTTATTCAGCAAGGTCTGGCGAATCTGGAGGCGGAGCGCAACGCTGTAATGCTGGAGTACATGAAAGAGAAAGATGTCGCCAGTATGTCAGGTCGTTTGCTCAATCGCTGGGGCAGGGTGAAGAAGCCTCAGTTGCTGGCAAGGCTGGACAGGCTGGAGCAGCAGGGGCAGATTGCGTTACCCGGATTTGATAAAGGCATTTCAGCCTGACATAGCCATGCGCCGTATCGTCGCAGTATTCCCGCATTAACAGAGACCTCAGCCAGACACTGGACCTCCTGCGCGAGTGTGTGGGGATAATCAAAAACGATGCACACCGGGCTTTCCACGTTTTCAGGTAACGTGAGCGTTTTCCCGCATGGCCGCCTGTCCGGTGCGGTGGTGGAAGAAACCGGATAAAACAACCATATTGTGTAAATATCAATCAAACAAGACGCTGCTGTGTGAATTCTGAAAAATCACAGCGGTCATTATGCGTCAGTTTTTAACAGAGGACGTCAGAAAGTGACATGGCAAAGCTGGACTGGAAAAAACTGGAGCAGGCATTCCGACGCGAACATGCCGAAACGGGAATAACATTACTGGAGTGGTGCCGTAAGAAAAAGATTAATTACAACACCGCCAGAACCCGTATAAAAATGGGCAAAATCGATCATGAAATCGATCATAAAACCGATCATGAAATCGATCATGACATCTCAGATGAAGAACCCAGCAATGACGCGGGTTCCGACGATGAAAAATGCGCAAAAAATTCTGAAAAAAACTGCGCAAATTCGGCAGAAACGAAACGCAACAGCAGATCGGGCAATCCTCACCCCGTTGCCCGGTTTAGCGACCGTAACACCCACGCCGTGAGACACCGTGGATATGCGAAGTATCTTGAGGCAGATAACCTCATGGATGATGCGTCCGATATGGTGCTGTTCGATGAACTGGTGTTCACCCGTGCCCGCGCACTTTCAGTAACAGGAACACTGAAAAAAATGTTCGCCGACCTGAAAGAGGCGGCTGACGTGGAAACCCGTGTTGCCCTGTACGACAAAATACTTAAAGCCGAACAGGCTCTTGACCGGAATATTGCCCGTATCGAGTCAATTGAACGCTCATTGCTGACGCTGGACGTTCTGGCGGAAACAGCACCAAAACTTCGTGCTGACCGGGAAAGAATCAACGCTGCCAGAGATAAACTCAGAGCGGAAACCGATATTCTGACCAGCCAGCGTCGGGGCGTTGTTACGCCTGTCAGTGACATCGTGTCATCGCTGCATGAAATGAGTAATTCGGGGAGACTGGATGACATTCCGGAAGAATAAACCGCGATGTGATGAATCTGCAGAAATGACTGAGACCGAACAACGTCTGTTCATTATGACAAAACTGAGCAATCCCTGGTGGCGCCTCAATCATCTCTACAAGATACAGAACGAAAAAGGTGAGCTGGTCACCTTCAGAATGCGACCGGCGCAGCGCCAGTTGTTCCGGAGCATGCACAATAAAAATATTATCCTGAAAGCACGCCAGCTGGGGTTTTCCACGGCCATTGATATTTATCTTCTCGACCAGGCATTATTCATACCGCATCTCAAATGCGGGATTGTCGCTCAGGATAAACAGGCTGCCAGTGAAATTTTCCGCACCAAAATTGCTGTACCGTTTGATCATCTTCCTGACTGGCTGAGAGCCTCATTCACCATCGTTGAACGTCGTAGCGGAGCCAGCGGTGGCTATATCCTGTTTGGTCACGGCTCGAGTATCCAGGTGGCAACCTCATTCCGTTCAGGTACGGTGCAGCGCCTGCATATCTCAGAGCACGGCAAAATTTGCGCAAAATATCCGGCTAAGGCGAAAGAACTGCGAACCGGTACACTTAATGCCGTCTCTGATGAGTGCATTATTTTTGATGAATCCACTGCTGAAGGTGTGGGTGGCGATTTTTACGAGATGAGTAACCGGGCACAGGAAATCACTGCATCAGGGCTGGCGCTGACGCCACAGGATTATAAATTCCATTTTTACGCCTGGTGGCAGGATCTCAAATACAGCGCCAGAGTGCCGGAAAGCGGACTTAAGCTGTCACAGGAAAAAACAGCGTATTTTTCTGCGGTTGAAAAAGCAATGAACATCACGCTTACCGATGAGCAGAAACACTGGTACATCTGCAAGGAAACTGAACAGCGTGAGGAAATGAAGCAGGAATTTCCCTCAACGCCACAGGAGGCGTTTCTGACGTCAGGACGACGGGTGTTCAGTGCGGAAAGCACGCTGCAGGCAGAGTCATTCTGTTCGCCACCGCTGATTGTTTATGACATTGAACCGGTTACAGGAACGAAGACCAAAGCGCAGTCTCTGCGTGACGGGAATAAAGCCGAACAGCACCGGACGCTGATGAATTATCTGCTGGTCTGGGAGCTGCCGGATCCGGATGAAGAGTATGTATGCGGAGCGGATACCGCTGAGGGGCTGGAGCACGGAGACCGCTCATCGCTGGATATCATCAGATGCAGTAATGGTGAGCAGGTGGCTCACTGGTTTGGTCATCTCGATGCGGAGCTTTTCGCTCATCTCATTGCGCAGGTCTGCCGTATGTACAACAATGCGTTTGTGGGGCCGGAGCGTAACAATCACGGACATGCCGTTATCCTGAAACTCAGGGAACTCTATCCGACGCGTTATATCTACAACGAACAGCACCTTGACCAGGCATATGACGACGATACGCCCCGTCTTGGCTGGCTGACAACCCGCCAGAGTAAACCGGTCCTGACAGAGGGAATGAAAACGCTGCTGAATAACGGCCTGTCGGGGATCCGCTGGTCGGGCACATTATCAGAAATGAACACCTACGTTTATGACGCGAAAGGCTCCATGAATGCACAGGAAGGCTGTTTTGATGATCAGCTTATGAGCTACATGATTGCCCAGGAGATGCGCGCCAGAATGCCGGTGAGGGTAAAACAGAAAACGGATAAACGCAGAACCACACACTGGATGGCTCACTGATGAAAAATGAAACTAATACCATGGCGACGAAAAACGACAACGGAGCCACGCCGCGTTTTTCTCAGCGCCAGTTACAGGCGCTTTGTTCTGATATTGACAGTCAGCCTAAATGGCGCGATGCCGCAAACAAGGCCTGTGCGTATTACGATGGTGACCAGTTGCCACCGGAAGTTCTCCAGGTGTTGAAAGATCGCGGTCAGCCGATGACCATCCATAACCTCATCGCGCCTACCGTTGATGGTGTTCTGGGTATGGAGGCCAAAACGCGGACTGATCTGTTGGTGATATCAGATGATCCTGATGATGAAACAGAAAAACTGGCTGAAGCTATTAATGCTGAATTTGCCGATGCTTGCCGCCTTGGAAATATGAATAAAGCCCGTTCTGATGCCTATGCGGAACAAATCAAAGCGGGGCTCAGCTGGGTGGAGGTCAGACGGAACAGCGATCCGTTCGGGCCTGAGTTTAAGGTGTCTACTGTCAGCCGGAATGAAGTGTTCTGGGACTGGCTCAGCCGGGAGGCTGATTTAAGTGACTGCCGCTGGCTGATGCGCCGCCGCTGGATGGATACCGATGAGGCAAAAGCCACATTTCCGGGAATGGCTCAGGTTATCGATTATGCCATTGATGACTGGCGTGGTTTTGTCGATACCACGGTTACTGAAGGCCAGCCCAGTCCGTTGATGAGTGCATGGGAAGAGTATCAGTCATGGGATCGACAGCAGAACGAATGGCTTCAGCGTGAACGCCGTCGTGTGCTGCTTCAGGTGGTTTATTACCGTACATTCGAGCGTCTTCCGGTGATTGAACTCAGTAATGGACGGGTGGTGGCCTTTGATAAAAATAATCTGATGCATGCGGTGGCTGTGGCATCCGGGCGGGTGCAGGTGAGAGTCGGGCGGGTAAGTCGTATTCGTGAAGCCTGGTTTGTGGGACCGCACTTTATTGTGGATCGCCCCTGTAGTGCGCCGCAGGGGATGTTCCCGCTGGTTCCCTTCTGGGGATACCGGAAGGATAAAACCGGGGAGCCTTACGGGCTGATTTCCCGGGCCATTCCGGCACAGGATGAGGTGAATTTTCGTCGTATAAAACTGACGTGGTTGCTTCAGGCCAAACGCGTGATTATGGACGAGGATGCCACCCAGTTGTCAGACAACGATCTGATGGAGCAGATCGAGCGTCCGGATGGCATTATTAAACTGAATCCGGCCCGAAAAAATCAGAAAAGCGTTGCTGATGTTTTCCGGGTTGAACAGGATTTTCAGGTTGCCAGCCAGCAGTTTCAGGTCATGCAGGAGTCGGAAAAACTTATCCAGGACACGATGGGGGTTTATTCCGCATTTCTCGGGCAGGATTCAAATGCATCGTCCGGTGTGGCGATCAGCAACCTGGTGGAGCAGGGAGCCACAACCCTTGCCGAAATCAACGATAACTACCAGTTTGCCTGCCAGCAGGTGGGAAGGCTGTTGCTCGCTTATCTTCTTGATGACCTGAAAAAGCGGCGTAATCATGCGGTGGTGATTAATCGCGATGATCGTCAGCGTCGCCAGACCATTGTCCTCAATGCTGAAGGTGATAATGGTGAACTGACCAATGATATTTCAAGGTTAAATACACATATTGCGCTGGCTCCTGTTCAGCAGACACCGGCGTTTAAGGCACAGCTTGCACAGAGAATGTCAGAGGTTATTCAGGGGCTGCCGCCTCAGGTGCAGGCTGTTGTGCTCGATCTGTGGGTTAATCTTCTGGATGTGCCGCAGAAACAGGAATTTGTCGAACGTATTCGTGCGGCGCTGGGGACGCCAAAATCACCGGATGAGATGACTCCGGAAGAGCAGGAAGCGGCAGCACAACAGCAGGCGCTGGAGCAACAGCAGGCAGAACTTCAGATGCGCGAAATGACAGGCCGGGTGGCTAAACTGGAAGCAGAAGCTGCCAGGGCACGCGCGGCTGCGCAACGGGATAATGCTGGCGCACAACGGGATGTCGCCGTGGCACAGGGACAGCGTTATGTGGATGCGCTTAACCAGGCACATACGGCAGAAATCATTACCGGCATACAGAATATGGAACAGGAGCAGGAAGTTCTTCAGCAACAGATGCTGCATACACTACAACAGCGGATGCATGAAATGCCGCTCTGAAAATCCTGAACTTAACGGAACCCCGTCATCGTACGGGGTTTTTTGTTTCCGGAGATAAGCGTTCCGGGAGCGGTGCGCTTATTCGCGGGGGCAGCGATAAGCCTTATTTACTCAACCATTCGGATCTGTCCGATAAACAGACCATGCGGAGTTATTTATGGATTTTGAATTTACGGGTGAAGAAACCCCGGAACAACTGGAAAAAATGCTGGAAGGGCTTGGGGATGTGGATATTGACGGTCACGAACAGGACGGCGTGACAGAGGCCGCCACAGAAAATCATGCGGATGAGGCAGCACAGACACAGACGGGCGATAACACTGCGGCACCGACGCCGGATGCCAGTGCTGAGCAGACGCAGGACGTGAAGGAGCCGGAGGCGAAGGGTGTGCTCACCCGCGATGGTAAACACGTCATTCCCTATGAAGTCCTTGAGGCTGAACGTTCCGGTAAGCAGCGGGCCGAACAGGAAGCCGCACTTCTTCGGGGACAGATAGCCGAAGAAAAACGCCTGGTTGAACTGCTGACGTCTCAGATCCACCAGGCCGGTATGAAACCCGCACCGTTACCGGAAAACGAAAAAATCTCTGATGAGAAGATTGCCCGTATCAGGGAGATGTATCCGGAAATTGGTGACGCGGTGGCTTCGCTCATCCGTAAAAATAACTATCTCCAGTCCCGTGTTCAGCAATCAGCACAGCAGGCAGAAGGTCATGGTGGTGAGGATTTATCACCGGTTCTTGATGCGATGAATGCCGTGCCGGTGCTGAAAACGTGGCAGAACTCCGATCCGGATCGCTTCTCGGTTGCCGTATCCATCGACGGGAAGCTCCAGAATGACCCCGCATGGAAAGACAAACCGCTCACTGAACGTTTCGCCGAAGTGGCCCGCCGTACGCAGCTCGCTTTTGGTGAAGCCAGTGAGCCGCCTTCTGATGACAAGGCAGACAACACGGATATCCGGAAAACGGCGGAAGAAAAAGTGAAAGCCGCTGAACGGGAGATGGCAGTGCCTGCTTCCCCGTCAGAGCTTGGCAACACGGCTTCCGTCGGAACCGGTGATAATTTTGAACGGTTACTTGGTGCTTCCCATACCGAAATTGAAGCCGCCATGCGAGGCATGACGGACGCTGAAATTGACGCGATTCTGGAAAAACTCGGGTAACCACTGAAGGAGTACTGACGTAATGACCACAGTAACAACAGCCCAGGCGAATAAGCTGTATCAGGTGGCGCTTTTCACGGCTGCCAACCGCAACCGCTCAATGGTGAATATACTCACTGAACAGCAGGATGCACCAAAAGCAGTTTCGCCTGACAAGAAAAGCACGAAGCAGACCAGTGCCGGTGCACCGGTTGTGCGAATCACGGACCTCAACAAACAGGCCGGTGATGAAGTGACATTCAGCATCATGCACAAACTCTCTAAACGTCCGACGATGGGGGATGAGCGCGTTGAAGGCCGTGGTGAAGACCTCAGCCATGCTGATTTTTCCCTGAAAATTAATCAGGGCCGTCACCTGGTGGATGCGGGCGGACGTATGAGCCAGCAGCGTACGAAGTTCAACCTGGCATCCTCTGCCAGAACGCTGCTGGGTACGTACTTTAACGACCTGCAGGACCAGTGTGCGATAGTGCATCTTGCCGGTGCCCGCGGTGATTTTGTTGCTGATGACACCATTCTGCCAACGGCAGATCACCCTGAATTCAAAAAAATCATGATCAACGACGTACTGCCGCCGACGCATGATCGTCATTTTTTCGGTGGGGATGCGACGAGTTTTGAAGGTATTGATCAGTCTGACCTGTTCACTCTTGCGCTGGTCGATAATCTCTCACTGTTTATTGACGAGATGGCTCATCCGTTACAACCGGTACGCCTGTCCGGTGATGAGCTGTATGGCGAAGATCCGTATTACGTCCTCTACGTCACGCCGCGTCAGTGGAATGACTGGTACACCTCCACGTCCGGCAAGGACTGGAACCAGATGATGACGCGTGCCGTAAACCGCTCAAAAGGGTTTAACCATCCGCTGTTCAAAGGCGAATGTGCGATGTGGCGCAATATCCTGGTCCGCAAGTATGCGGGGATGCCGATCCGTTTCTATCAGGGGTCAAAGGTTCTGGTATCGAAAAACGACCTGACGGCAACCACAGAAGAGAAGCAGGCCGCAACCAACATTGACCGCGCCATGCTGCTGGGTGCTCAGGCACTGGCGAATGCGTACGGTCAGAAGGGCGGCGGTCACTTCAACATGGTTGAGAAGAAAACGGATATGGATAACCGTACTGAGATAGCAATCAGCTGGATCAACGGTCTGAAAAAAATCCGTTTCCCGGAGAAGAGCGGCAGGATGCAGGATCACGGTGTTATTGCCGTTGATACCGCAGTGAAGCTCTGATTTTTCCTTTCCCCATGCCGGGTTATCGCCCGGCTTTTTCAGGAGTCATTAATTATGGCAAAGACCATCCTTGCCCCGTCACTGAGTGAACGGGTCTATACGGGTACGCACGGTAATGAGTCGGTGGCAGAAGGTGTGTTTACTGTGAATGCTGCGGAAGCGGACAGTGTTATTCATCTTTTTTCGTTGCCGATCGGTGTTCGTATTAATGCGTTACAGCTGGTTTCTACCAAGGGACTTGGCGGCACAGCAACTGTCAGCGTTAAATCTGGCGAACATGAACTCATTGGTGACAGTGGTGCAGTAACTGCCAGCTTTGCTAAATATGTGCCAGTGGAGCCGTACACCACACAGCGTGACGGAGAGCTGGTTACGGTCACCATTAAGACAGCTGCTGCGACCGGTACCCTGAATGTTCTGCTGCGTTATACCGTGGTGGGATACTGATATAAACCTTCCGGCCCGCGTCATGCGGGCTTTTTTATCCGGGGAATTATATGAGCGAGAAAATTGCCGTTGTCTATATCGGCCCCAAACCCGTGAAAAAGGATACCCTTACCGGGAGTCGTACACTGTTCCCGCGTCTTGAGCCGGTGCATGTTGACAGCGCGCTTGCCTGGCAGTTGCTGGCCTTTCCGGATGTCTGGGTTCGTCATGAAGAGCTTGATGGTGTGCTCAAAAAGCAACAACAGGATGAGCAGTTGCGGCAGGCACAGCAGGCGCAGGAAAGAGAACAGGTTGCTCTTACAGAAGCGGAGAACAGTTTTGTGGTTAGCGTTGGTGGTCAGGATGTGGATTTGAGCAAACTCACGTCCGCACGGCTGGCAACGTTGTGTGAGGCAGAAGAGCTGAATATTCACAAAGACCCGAAAGAAACGGCTGATGCATTTCGTGTCCGTGTGCGTGAGGCATTTCGCCGTCGTGTTGCGGAGACTGAACAGCATGGCGGAACTGACTGATTTTTTACCGTATGTCCGTCGCCATATCAGCGGTCCGCTGAGCATTATGATGACGGATGCATTATCCATGTCGGCAGTGGCATTCTGCCGTCAGTCCCTGTTGTGCCGCCGTGAAGCCACGCTGTCACCGTCAGCCGGAGAGGACTGTGTGCTGCCATATGACGCGGAGAATGAAGAGTGCGTACATATTATTCGTATCCTCGCTGACGGGCGTGAGCTTTTTGCCGGTCATGATGTGGAAATCCGCCCGGGGCGGGTAATGCATTTTGCCTGTTCGCCCGGAGAGGTGAGTGTGCTTTATGCCGTTGCTCCGAAAGCAGGGAGCCGTCAGGTGCAGGATGAACTGCGGGCATGGTCTGAAGAAGTGGCTGCAGGGGCGCTTGAACGGTTGTTCATGCAGACCGGGGTTTCATGGTCAGACCCGTCGCGCGCACAGTATTTCTCTGTGCTGTTTTCTGAGGGTATCCGTCGGGCATATCGCGACACACTGGCGACAAGTCCGTACTCCTCATACCGCAATCCTGTCCGCAGACAAAGGTTTTACTGATGACGACGATTACTGAAATCATCGGACGAGTGAACACGCAACTGGTTGACCCGATGATGGTGCGCTGGCCTCTGGCTGAGCTGTGTGATTATTACAATGATGCTGTGCGGGCGGTGATTCTGGCAAGGCCGGATGCAGGCGCAAGTCTGGAGACGCTGAATTGTGTTCCTGGTGCACGTCAGACTTTGCCTGATGGCGCAATACAGCTTCTTGACGTGATATGCCTCAGCGATGGCAGTGCTATAAAACCGCAATCCCGTGAGGTGCTTGATGCACAGTATCCCGACTGGCACATGCTGAGGGGGAAACCGGAATGCTTTATCAGCAGTGACCTTGCCCCGCGCGTGTTCTGGCTGTTTCCGGCACCGGAGGAGGCTGTGAGTGTTGATGCTGTGGTCAGCCGCATTCCGGAGGCGGTGTATGTTCTGACGCAGGATGATGACACGCCTGTACCGCTGGAAGAGGCTTATGTTAACCCGCTGGTTGACTGGATGTTGTTTCGTGCATTCAGCAAGGATGCAGCCGGTGGTGCAGAGTCAGGACTGGCAGCACAACATTATCAGAGTTTTGTTGAGCAGCTCGGGATTAAACAGGGTGCAGACAGTGCATTGTCTGCCCGCAAGAAGGTGTTTAACGGAGGTGGAATGTGAGTGTTGTTGTTTCGGGGACGCTGAAATCTCCTGATGGTGAGGCGATATCAGGCGCAAATATTACCCTGACGGCGCTGACAGTTTCACCGGATGCGCTCAGCGGCACCAGTGCGTCAGCAGTGACTCGTGACGGCGGGTATTACGGAATGACGCTGGAGCCGGGGGAGTATGCGGTTTCTGTGACGGTGAAAGGGAAGACTGCTGTCTACGGACGTGTGCGTATTGAGGGGACTGAAAGTACGGTGACGCTCAATATGCTGTTACGCCGCAGTCTTGTTGAGGTGAGCATACCCGGAGAACTGCTGACAGATTTCCGGCAGATACAGAACAATGTGGCGGATGACCTTGCCACGATTCGTCGTCTGAACGAAGACACGGCGGTGAAAAATAATCAGGCTTCACAGTCGAAGGAAAGCGCTGCTGCCAGTGCGAAGACTGCATCAGAAAGCGCGAAGGCTGCGACCAGCAAAGCGACGGAGTCTGCACAAAAAGCCAGTGAGGCTGCAGAGGCGGCGACCCGGGCAGGTGAGTCTGAAAAGGCAGCGGCAGCTGACGCTAAAGAGGCCAGACGACATGCTGAAACCGCCAGAGTGGCTCAGGAGGCCGCCGGAGACGTTCTTAAACGTGCTGAGGCTGCTACAGTTAGTGCTGAAGAAGCCAGACGTATGGCTGAGAATGCACGAGGACCTAAAGGCGATACAGGGCCGAAAGGTGATGCTGGTCCTCGTGGTGAAACAGGTCCGGCGGGTCCGCGTGGGGAGAAAGGTGAGCAGGGAGAGCGCGGACCTCAGGGCATACCGGGCCAGAAAGGTGATACAGGAGAACGGGGACCTCAGGGAGTGCAGGGGCCAGCTGGCGCAACAGGGCCATCTGGCCCACGTGGTGCGACCGGGCCACAGGGAGCAATGGGGCCGCGTGGTGAAACCGGGGCCAGAGGCGAAAAAGGAGACCCGGGGGGGCCTCAGGGACCAAAGGGGGATGCTGGTCCGAGAGGTGAGCCGGGGCCGAAAGGTGACACCGGCCCACGTGGAGAGGCCGGACCACCCGGACCACAGGGTCCGGCAGGGCAAACCGGCCCGAAAGGGGATAAAGGTGAACCCGGCGCAACAGGTCCGGCAGGTCCCGCAGGCCCTCGGGGAGAAACCGGCCCCGCAGGTCCTGCGGGTCCCGCAGGCAGTGTCGCCAGTGTTCCGGATGCCAGCACATCACAGAAAGGTGTTGTACAGCTGAGCAGCGATACCAACAGCGATGATGAAACAAAAGCGGCAACCCCAAAGGCTGTGAAAGCGGTAATGGCAGAAGTGCAGGCAGCAAAAACGAAGGCAGAAGAGGCAGCAACCCGGGCAGCAGTCCCCGGACCGAAGGGGGACAGGGGGGAACCTGGCGCACCTGGTGCAGTGGGGCCCGCAGGCCCACGGGGACCGGCTGGTGCAGCTGGTCCCAAAGGTGATGCAGGCCCGGCAGGGCCACGAGGTGAAAGGGGTCCAGCGGGGGCACAGGGTGTTCCGGGGCCGGTTGGTCCGGCAGGTCCTGCGGGTAAAACGGGGCCACGAGGTTTGCAGGGAGAAACAGGAAGACAGGGCCCGACAGGTCCACAGGGCCCGACAGGTGAACCCGGACCACAGGGACCACAAGGGCCAACCGGAAGGCTGGTACCCGGGGAAATTTACAGCATCGGAACATACATTATTGCCGCACTAGCCCCGTATATAACCGACATCGGCAGAACCTATCAGCCAGGAGAAACTGTATCGGGTTCACGCCTTAAGCGATGCGCCCTAATCAAAGACGAAAACGGAAACTATATGAAAGCTAACACCGATGGCATTGACGGCAACCTATCCTCAGTTCCGGGCTCATGGATGGTGTGTAATGAAATTACGTCGACAAATGACAATGAAAGCATCGGGCTGTTCCAGCGCGCATACTGACAGACAGGAGATGAACATGAATGTGGAAAAAATAAGCAATCCGCAATGGGCAGATAAAGAGCACACTGCTGTCAATTGCATGGTGAAGTTTGAGCACATTGAGCAGGCGGTTCCTTTCACTGCAACAGCCAGCGATACCGAAGCATACGGGCGGGATATTTATGCCGCTTGTCTGAGAGGAGAGGCCGGTGAAATTGCAGAATATGTACAGCCATCCATCAGCCCGGAAAAAGCCAGAGAACTCAAAACCGCCGGGATCAACGCCTGGCGTAATGCGATGGAAGCGGCGAACTACACGTTTGAGCACAATGGGCGTAAATGGGACTACGGGAAGTCAACGCAGACGCGTCTTGAGCCGTCGGTGGCGGCAGCGAAAGCGGGGAAACTGCCGGAGGCGTTTTTCTGGACGGATGCGGACAATAATGACGTACCGATGGACGCTGAAACACTGATTGCTCTGAGTGCTGCTGCAGAGCAGGCGATGTTTACCAAAGGGATGGAAATCCACGTCCGGCAGCGCACCATGAAGAAAGAGCTGGAAAAGCTGACCAGTGCGGATGAGATACTGGCATACAGGGTTGGCTGGGCACAGGAATAACAGATAAAAATATGGGGGAAACATTTCTTTCCCTCATGAACTATTCCTCCTGTAAATATTTTATGTTAACTGAATAGTTAATTTTTTCTGATGTTGTAATTTTGTTCACAAATTACAGTGTAAGCAGATGTGAAACAGCAAGTCTGACTGGGGTAAGTTTTTTCTGATATCTGTTCCGGCGGTGTGGTCGTATGCGTGAGCAGGTATGCCCAGAATAATGTAAGACAAATCCTAAATTTATAAAATTAATTTTTAAATTTATTTTCGGAATATCCTGAAAAAAGCCGTAATTAATCAGACTTTTTTATGAGTGTGAGGTGTTGCGGCTGATTTGTATACAGATAATTTAACAGGATATCCATAATGAGTAAAAAGTTTACAATGACACTCCTGTCATCTTCTCTGGCCGGGCTTCTGGTGATGAGTGGTGGGGTGAGTGCGCAGGAAGAAAAATACACAGTGCCGTATGCCACAGGTAACAATAAATGGGGGAATACCTATGAAGTTGTAAAGACAGGCGATAATGGTAACTTCAAATACGAAGTAAAAGAGAAGAACAACGGCAAGAGGACACTTTTCACATTTGATTCAAATGGGGATGTAATAATCAATGGCAGTGGCATTACGTACACAATTCATGACGGTGCGCTGAACGATTTTGCTCAAACAGCTGAGAAAAAAAAGAATGGACCGTCTCAGTCGCACAGAATGACTGATAGCGTTGTTCGTGATGTATATAACAAAGTATACAGTCTGCAGAGAACAAAAATTACAGGTTTCAGCGTCGAAGATGGGGAGAATGGGAAGGTTTCTCTGGGTAGCGATGCGAAAGCCTCTGGTGAGTTCTCAGTAGCTGTTGGTACAGGGGCCAGAGCGGATAAAAAATTTGCAACAGCAGTGGGCTCATGGGCTGCTGCGGACGGTAAACAAAGTACAGCTCTGGGAGTGGGAGCATATGCCTATGCAGATGCTTCAACAGCCGCCGGAACAGCTGCTTATGTTGATGGTTCTGCTATTTATGGTACCGCTATAGGTAATTACGCAAAAGTGGATGAAAATGCAACTGAAGGTGTTGCATTAGGAGCCAAAGCAAAAGTGGATAAAAATGCAACAGAAGGTACTGCGTTAGGGGCAAAGGCAACAGTAACAAATAAAAACAGTGTTGCATTAGGAGCTAATTCACGCACAACCCGTGACAATGAGGTTTATATCGGTTATGAAGCAGAGCCGGGTAAGGCTTATAAAACCCGGGTGCTTGGTGGTCTGAGTGACGGTACTCGTCCCTCAGATGCTGCAACCGTTCGTCAGGTTGACCGTGTAAAAGACAGTGTTGAGCAACTGGCTCAGGATACGAATACCCGCCTTGTAGTCGAAGCGAAAAAGTCTCGTGAATATACAGACTCCAGAACGACAGTTGGTGTGAACCCTGACGGAAAACTTACCCGTGCAGAAGGTGCGACTAAAACTATCGCCGTCAATGATGGTCTCGTTGCTCTGTCTGGCAGAACAGACCGTATTGATTATGCAGTTGGTAGCGTTGACCGCCGGGTTACTAAAAATACACAGGCTATTCAGTCCAATACTCGCCAGTTGCAGGAGCATAATGCACGCCTGAACAGCCAGCAGCGCCAGATTCGTGAAAACCACGAAGAGATGAAGCGTGCAGCAGCACAGAGTGCAGCGCTGGCGGGTCTTTTCCAGCCGTACAGTGTGGGGAAATTCAACGCCACGGCAGCCCTGGGTGGTTACAGCGATAAACAGGCGATTGCTGTAGGTGTTGGTTACCGTTTCAACGAGCAGACCGCAGCGAAAGCGGGTATTGCAGCGAGTGATGGCGATGTGTCCTACAACATGGGCGTTAACTTCGAGTTTTAATTGCTGAAAGTGACATGAAGTATGGCGGCAGGCGCAGGACTCTGGTCTGCCGTTTTTCATGGGGCATAAAAAACAGGAAGGTGCTGCGATGAAGGTGATTCTGGCTACCAGGAACCGCTATCTGGAGTATGGTCTGCAGGCGTTACTGAAGGGGCACAGTGTGATACTGGCGAGGGAGTTTTTCCTGCCGGAGAACCGCCGTTATATCCCGGACTTTGACGAATCCTGGCTGATAATCAGTGATGGCCTGCTGGGCAGGCTGATGCGCTGTATGTTCCAGGGGCGTCATTTTCTGCAACTGGATGCGGAGTTGCTCCGTGATGGTGAGCAGATAAGTGATGCCATACACAACGGCGTCTGGACGTATAACAGTGCTGCCCGCCCGCTGACGATGTCAGAGATGGTGGTGATGTTCGGTTATGTCTACCGCCAGTCGAGACCCTGCCGCCTTGCCAGTGAGATGGGTATTAACACAAAGACGGTGAATACCTTTCTGTATACGGGAATGGCGAAAAACGGGCTGTATGGTGTGAGCGTCAGACGGCTTGTTGGTGCCTGATGGCGGTCCTGCCGGATGCGCGGCATCTTCTGATGATTCAGAAGGTGCAGATGATGAACAAAGACAGAGACCGGAGATACGGGAGAAAACGTTACACCACAGGCGCAATGTGCTTCATGCTGTTTGTGTGGCTTGGTGGTGTGCTGGCTCTTGTTGCTACAGCTGCGGTGGTAATGCAGTAAAAAAAGGGGAGCAACATGCTCCCCGACCAGAAGAAAGACGTTTGATAACAATTAGTGAGTTGTTACGTCTTGTCCAGAATATCATAGCAACACTCTGTTGCAGTGATACCGATCGCGATTTTAGCGAATTCCATCATAAATCCCCTGATTTTTAAGCCTGAAGCAGTCAAAGGAATTTCTATGCCCTATATCGATATCACCACGATGCGTGGGATGATGCCGCGCGTTGTGACATCCATGCTGCCCGAGCATTCCGCTGTACTGGCGGAGGACTGCCATTTCCGGTTTGGTGTTATTACACCAGAACGTCAGATATCCGGGGTTGAGAAAACATTCACAATTAAGCCAAAAACAATTTTTCATTACCGTGACGATTTCTGGTTTGCATGGCCGGATGTGGTGGATGTGATCCGCAGTCCGATCGCTCAGGACCCCCACGGGCGTATTTACTACACTGACGGGCGTTTTCCTAAAGTGACGGATGCGACCATTGCCACAAAAGGGGACGGGAATCACCCGACATCATCGTATCGTCTGGGGATCCCCGCGCCGACGACAGCTCCTGTCTGTACTGTTCAGCAGGGCGGTGATGTTTCTGACGATAACCCGAATGATGATGAAACCCGGTTTTATACGGAAACCTTTGTCTCAGATTATGGTGAAGAAGGTCCGCCAGGTCCGGCGTCTCTGGAGGTAACACTCCGTACTCCGGGAACTGCGGTACAACTGACGCTGGCTCCGGTGCCATTGCAGAATGCCAGTATTAAACGTCGTCGTATTTATCGTTCTGCATCAGGTGGAGGGGAGGCGGATTTTTTACTTGTGGCTGAACTGGATGCATCCGTGCTCAGTTACACGGACAAAATACCGGCGAAAAACCTTGGACCTTCGCTGGCGACATGGGATTACCTGCCGCCGCCAGAGAATATGACAGGCCTTTGCCTGATGGCTAACGGTATTGCCGCCGGGTTTGCCGGTAATGAAGTGATGTTTTCGGAAGCGTATCTGCCGTATGCATGGCCGGAAGTGAATCGTCACACGACGGCAGAAGATATTGTGGCTATCTGTCCGCTCGGAACATCACTGGTGGTGGCGACAAAGGGTGAGCCTTATTTGTTCAGTGGGGTCTCACCGTCCACAATTTCTGGTTCCAGAATCCCTTCAATGCAGGCGTGTCTGAGCAGGCGGAGTATGGTCGCGATGGAGGGCTTTGTGCTGTATGCAGGAACAAATGGCCTGGTGTCTGTTGATGCAAACGGTAATGCCGCTCTGGCGACGGAACAGATTATTTCACCGGAACAGTGGCAGAGTCAGTTTAATCCGGCCTCCATTGTGGCTTATCCCTGGCGTGGTGAATACATTGCCTGTTACACGAAACCGGATGGTAAGCAGGATGTGTTTGTCTTCAGCCCGGCGAACATGGATATCCGGTACCTCAGTACGCCGTTTGACTGCGCATGTGTTGACCTGGTTAACGATGTTATGCGGGTGGTATCAGGACAAAACATGTCTGCGATTGCCGGAGGGAGTTTGCCGTCGACAATCAGATGGCATTCAAAGGTATTTTCCCTTCCGGAAAGAACCTCTTTTTCCTGTCTCAGTGTGAAGTCTCCGACGCCAGAGCGGGTGGGAATTACTGTGCTGGCTGATGATGTGCCGGTGATTCACCTTGCACCAGGAAGCTTTTCAGGACGCGTTGTGAGGTTACCTGCTGCAACCGGGCAAAACTGGCAGATGCTGGTTTCTGGTTTTGGTCAGGTTGAACGTATCACACTCAGTACATCGATGTCGGAGCTGCCGGTATGACAAAAAAACCGTGGCGCGCAGGAAAGGATTTATCTGCGGTTGTGGAAAATATGGAGATTGGCACAGGGCAGCGTGGAGATGGTCGTCATGCTTTTGTAACCCGTGAAGAGCTGGTTGGTCTGAAGCTTGCCCGTCGCCGGGCTTCAGGAGGTGTCTCATACGCCCTGAATCCGGGGATCGAGATTGACAGTAGCCTGATGGTCGTTGATTTCCCCTCGAAGCCGCAGAATTTTAAGGCTACCGGGGGATTTGGTTCGGTGCTTCTTGAATGGGATATGCCGAATTATCGCGGTCATTCACTGACTGAAATCTGGCGGGGTACGGAGGATGACCTTTCGGATGCGGTGCTGGTTGCCACGACGCCGGGGCAGGTTTACGGTGATCCGGTTGATCCGGGCTGGTCGGGATTCTACTGGATACGCTTTGTTAATGCAGCGGGAGTGAAAGGGCCATGGAACGCGGTAAAAGGCACTCCCGCACAAACCCAGATAAGCGTTCAGGCCATTATTGACCAGATCAAGGAGGAGGCTGCAAAGTCACCGGTGGTGGAAGAGCTGCGTAAGGAAATAAAGAATGCTCAGGGGCAGGCAGTAAAGGACGCGGCAATCGAGACGACGGAAGTTGTGGGTAATCTCAGGGAAGAAACACTGAAAACTATCGGTGGTATTGATACCCGTGTTACGGGGATGAATAAGTCAACCAGTGAAGAGCTTAATAAGGTAAATGAGCGCATCACTAAGGTGGATAAAGAAGGCGGTGAAGCTTTCCTGGCCATGTGGTCAAAAAAGACCGGCGTTGAGGGAATTACTGCGGGGATCGGAATTGTTGCAGGAAAAGATGGTGAAGGGAAGCCGGTAAGCCAGGTTGCAATTTCGGCATCGCAGTTGTTTGTCTTTGACCCGAACAACCCGGATAACACAGCCTATCCCTTTGCGGTGTCAGGTGGAAAAGTTGTTATTCCCAAAGCGATGATTTATGACGCGGTGATTGAAACACTGGTGTCGCGGAAGGTTGTGGCAGATGAAGTAAAAGCCGGGGCAAGTATCACGTCGCCTGTTATCCGTAGTGCTGTTATTCAGAACGGGAACTTTCAGGTTGATTCTCAGGGTAACCTGAATATTGGTGGCCTTTTTAGTGTTACGTCGCAGGGGCAACTGACAATTCGTTACTCTAATCAGAATGTGGGGCTGGTGATCCGCAATGATAAAATTGAAGTTTATGACCAGAACGGACGCCTGGCTGTTCGCATAGGCAGGTTAAGCTGAGCCGGAGGCTGACATTGGCAGAATATGGTTTTGCAATATACAACAGAAATAATGTTAATGTTACGGGCGTGCTTACTCCCATATTTTTCCTGGACAGGTTTACGGCGGAGTCGGGATCAAAAACGTATACGAATAAACCAGAAGGGAAAACATTACAGGCAGTCTGTTCATTATTTCCGTGGAATAATGTATTTAAGGACCGGAAAGTACCGAAGATAACCATTAATGGCAATACGGTGACATGGTCGAATCTTGAGCAGGGGATGGGGTCATATATTTATACATTCTGGGGGTGAGTTGTATGTATGGTTTAAGCATTACGAAACCAGATGGCAGCTTGTGGATAAGCCCGGGGTTTACGCCTCAGTGTCTGATCAATAAGGGAACTATTCCGGCGACTGAGAAGGCTTTTTTTAAAACGTCAATCCCGTCAGGAAAAAGTTGTTTTTTCTTTATCAGAACAGAGAAAAAGGCCGATGTTATGTACACGCATGAACAAATTGATGGATATCATGCCTTAAGGCTTCATCAAATTGTCAGGGGAACGAATCCCGGTGTTACGACTGTTTATGCTTTTGCGAATATGGTTACTCAACCTTCTGAGTATGGTATCGCCATGTATAACCCGTCGGGTGAGATGATTTACCATGGCGAAATGATGCTGCTTGACGCGAAGTTAATACCAGTTGATATCAAGTTTGAGAAGGACCTTGGATATCCATGCGCAATTATGCCTGCACTGGTTGGATATTATAACTGGAAACGAACACCTTATGACCGACCGATTTACACCACATCCACTGGTGCTACAGGAAATAAAATATATTCCTGTGAGCATTATTCCGGTGGTGCAACATGGGATATCCGAAAGCCGTATATAGATAAAGTTCTGGTTATTAATTCCTCAATATATGATTAGCGTAAGAAAAACTTTAATAGTGTAAAACGAAAGCGTTCCTTTCAGACATCGCATCCTTTAATTCAGAGAAATACTTAAAATGAAAAGTATCATGAAATTTTTTGCGTGTGCAGTTCTGGTGATGAGTTGCTTAACTGCACAGGTAAATGCAGCATCAGGCGATAGTACGGTATCTCTCGGGTTTGCACACATACGCTTCCCCGGGCTGAAGGATTTTGTTAGAGACGCGGGTGTTTATAACCGGGATACGTTCAGGAATGTTGTAAACGTAAACCATTTTAATTCATCAGCTGAATACGAAAATGCTATTGCCCGGGGGCATGACGGCACAGCCAAAAGCCCCCTGGGGATGAGCATCAGGTATCGTTACGAGATAACTGATGAACTGGGTGTTATAGCCTCTTTTACATGGGCGCGCTCCATGACTAATGCGCAGGCATTTATTGATGTTAAGCCTTCCGATCCATCACGAGAGGTAAAAAACCCGGCAGCTTCAGCGAGAACTGATATCAGGGCTAATTACTGGAGTCTACTATCCGGTCCTTCGTGGCGGTTTAACGAATACCTCAGTGTGTATGCAATGGCTGGCATGGGGGTTGCAAAAGTCACCACTGACTTGAAAATTAACGACAATCTTAATCATGGTGCCGGTAGTTTTTCTGAAAGTAACAGCACCAAAAAAACGTCTATTGCATGGTCTGTCGGCGCGCAATTTAACTTCAATGAAAGTGTTACTATGGACGTCACTTATGAAAGCTCAGGCTCTGGCGACTGGAAAACTGATGGTTTATTTGCAGGCATTGGCCTGAAATTCTGAGTAATACCCGACAACATGTCATAACCCGCTGTGATGGCGGGTTTTTTGTTGCCCGTGCAGGGCAAAAATCGTAGATTATGCGCGGGTGCCTTTCGGCTGATGGCTGGAGGGAGAACCTGAAGGCCTGATGTGGAAAGGCCCCGAGTCAAACATTTTGTTTAACCCGAGGCCCTAACCATCATACCTTAAGCAAGTAGAAGGTTAGCGCCTCTCCACTCAGGAGGCAAGCGCTATGTCGCAAAAATCGCTCATCACCGTCACAATTTGTATGACGGTAATCTTCACCATCTGGATGTTACACGGCTCGTTGTGTGAGTTCCGGCTGAATTTGTGGGGAGCGGAGTTTGCGGCGTTCTTACAGTGTAAGCAGTAGGAAAACCGCGACGGGGACGAAAGTCCCCGTCAACTGGTTGCTGAGGTTCAGCCGATATGGCACCCGTTTCTGGTGAGAGAATGGACGACACAATTCTCCGGTATATGCAGCGTGTTGTGAGAAATTCCCGCAACCCTGAATTTATGAATGAAGTTAAAGACGCCGGCCTTAAAAAGCAGGCGTTTTGCTTTGAGGCACCGGATGGTTTTCTGGTGCTGCGTTCTGTGCTCAGTGACGATGGTATCCCTTATGTTCTGGTGTTACTGGGCGTGTGTACGGGGAGTAAGAGTGTTGAGCGTTATCTGCCGGAGGTGAAGACATTAACCCGCCTGGCTGGCGGACGCTGGGCCGAATTTCATACGGCAAGACGAGGATTTATCCGGCTGGGAAAACGTCTGGGCTTTGAGCGAATGCCGGATGATGAGGATGGCTTCATGGTGTTCAGGATAGCAGTCTGACTGCCACTGTATTCATCATCGAGCGTAAACCCACATTGCAATTCACATTCTGACCCTGCTCCGGCAGGGTTTTTTGTTATCTGAGGAGCCATTATGGGCGGAAGTAAAGGTGGTGGTGATACCAAAGTAAAACCAACAGCAGCGCAAATAGCACAGGAAGAGGTGGCCTGGAAAGGGTGGCAGGATTACAAAAATATTCTCCGTCCGGCAGAAGATAACTTCATGAAAAAGGTCGATGACCTTAACAGTGAGCAGCAGTACGAAAATATCGCAGGCACAACAAATCTTGGGTATCAGAAACAGTTTGGTGAAGCGCGAAGGGAGCTGGCGGGTAATCTTGCTCAGTCCGGCGTTGACCCATCCAGTGGTCGTTTTAATGCAGTAATGGATGCAAATCAAAGCGACCAGGTGATCGGGCAGATTGACACGACCACACGGGGGCAGGTATCGCAGGCAGATAAATATATTGCCGGGCTACAGGATGTTGCGGCTCTCGGTTCCGGTCAGAAGGCAGATGCGTTACAGAGTTTTAACTCCCTGGCTGACAGCAGTCTGGCAAAAGCCAAATCGGATGCACAGGCGGCGTTTACGAAACAACAGGGGCGAGCTTCTCTTGTTGGCGCTGGTCTGGGAGCTGTAGGTGCGTACGCGATGCATAAGGCTGGCGGTAACGGAGGTGGTGGCGGCGCTAAAACGCCAGGCACCGGCGCTAATGCTATTCAGCATCAGGCTCAGAACTGGAGACTGTAATTATGGAGTATGGCAAATACGAAACTCTCGCAAGGGCTGGTTATTCAGGCGCAGCCCGCCCACAGGGTGACTGGCAGACGTCAGCAGCGCTGACACGCCAACAATACGACGACTGGCGAACCAGATATTTGCCCCGCGTGGCAAGGCTGGCTGACCTTGGCGAGAACAACAGCCTGATGAATGCGCAGCTTGCCCGGGTGGGCGGCCTTGCCACTTCCAGTCTCCGTACAGCGCAGATGGCGCAGGATAACCAGATGGCGAGATACGGGGTAAGCCGCCCGGATAATCCCAACAGTAACACACTGGGTTTGCGTAATGCTCTGGCAATTGCTGGCGCGAAAAATGGTATCCGTGAAGCAGAGCAGGATCGCCAGATGAACATACTGACGGGGGCTTCTGCACCTGCAAGACAACAACTGAGTGTTGGCGGAAAACTGGTGTCAGCGTAAGGGGGCAATATGGGATACGGTTTACTGGATATTGCGAATCAGTCGCGGCGTGAGGCATTACAGGGAATAAGTGATGCCGACAGACGACGTGAAGAAATTGAGGCCGCGAACAAACAGATGGCGGCGCAACAGAAAGCGCAGAACAAACAGAATATCGGCACGGGAATTGGTACGGGTGCAGCTATGGGCGCTGCTGTTGGTGGTCTCCCCGGTGCGGCTATTGGTGCTGTCATAGGTGGTATTGCTGGTTCTTTGTTTTAAGGAGTGGTGAATGAGCGGATTTGCACAGGGTTTACTTGCCGGATTCAGCACGGTTGACCAGGCAATGACCCGTCGTAAGGAACTTGGTTTGCGAGAAGCACAGCTTGCTCAACAACAGAAAAATAACGAGCGCGATTTTGAATTTGCACAGTCGCAGTTTGAACATAATAAAGACGTTGATCAGCGGAACTTTGATTACAGAGCCAAAGTCGACGACCGTAATTATGCACTGCAGGAAAGGGAGTTTAACGCCAACCAGAATTACCGGAATGCGTCGCTGGGTATGGAGCAGCAGCGACTCCGGATGCAGAAATACAACCAGCGACGGCTTGAGTATAACGATATGCTGGCGCGCGATCAGCCTGTGATGGCGGCGCTTGGAAAGGCTGTGGATGCTGGCGATCGGGATGCAGCAATGCGTCTTTACGGCCAGTTGTCAGAGGGTAATCCGCTGAGGCTGATGGCGAATGATGGCTATGTAGCGAAAGCGGGTCAGGCCGTGAACAACCTGCAAAAAATCTTTGATGACAAGCCGGACAGGGCGATCGCTTCACTCAATACCCCGGAAAATCTCGATGTGCTTTCCGGCGTGTTTGCCCCGGAACTACAACAGCGTATTGGCATGCCTGATTCAACCGGGGAAAAAACGATAAAAGGGGCCAGGATTGGCAGTATCGTACCGGCGCAGCAGGAAGGGTACGTACTTATTGGCCTTGATCTCACATACAGCGATGGCTCCACCGCGCATAAACCTGTAACAGAATACGGCAGTGCGCACCCTGATGATCAAACCGTGCTGGCGATACCCGTTGATAAGGCTATCGCTCAGGTCAGGGATCGCAGCAAATTTGCAGAGATATCGAAAAATTATGGTTATTTTATGCCGAAGCAGCAGGGACTTTCTCTGAAAGAGCTTCAGAAGGGGGCCAGCAACGTAGCGGCGGACGCGATCAAGAATGGCGGTAATGCACAGGCTGCGGTGGATGAATATTATGCTGCAACTGGTTCACCGCAACATCAGCAGAAAATTCAGCAGCAAAAAATTCAACAAGGGATTACCAGTTGGGCGGGTGATGATCCGGATAAGCAGGCATTCGCCAGAGAAGTTGCTTCCCGTCAGCCAGAAATGCTGGAGCCTCAGAATCAGAAATTGCTGGAGAACGGGTATGCGAATTTTCTCCGTATTCAAAAGGCCAGGGGGGAACAGGCCAGAGATGATAGTGCGGCCTCTGCATCTGAGTTTATCCGTGGTCTGAAACAGAATTACGCGCAGTAATTCACCATTCCCGTTAATACTATTTCCTGATACCCGGTCATTGTGCCGGGTTTTTTTATGGAGTCTGTATGGCTTATTCCGATGAACAGCGCCCTGAAGCGCAATTTGGCAACCAGAACCGCAACAGCCTGAACATTCAGCTGCCGGGCGAGACTGACAGCTATGATGCGTTTTTCTCCGATCCCAATCGCTGGAAGGACAACAGCACGTCGTTCAGCCTGGGCGATGTATTGCCAACTATGGGGAAAGGTGTCGCCCAGTCCGTCCGGGGGGCAGGGGAAATGGCCCGTGGACTCGGTGATGCGATGATTCAGAACCCGGTAAAAACAGGGGCGCGTATTTTAAATGAGTTCAGCCGTATGGGGCTGCCGGGAGTCGCAACTGTTCAGGATATTTTTGTCGGTGGCAGCAAGGGGGCGGATGAGGTCATCGACACTCTGCCTGATGGAAAAAATGCGGTTACTGATACTGTCGGTAAAGGTCTGAAGGTCACAGGCAAGGCAGTCAGTGGCGGCGCTAAAGCCTCGGATGAATGGCTGACTGGCAAGATGTCGCCGGGGGCGCAGCGGGCGCTGAATACACCGATGACTGAAGGATATGATGATTCTGCGGTCTGGGTGGCGAAGGGCGTAAACCTGATTGGTGCCCTTGTACCTGATATGGTTGCAGGCGGTGTGACTAAAAAGCTGGGTGAAGTCACTCTGCGAAAAGTGCTGACCGCCGGGCTGGAGAAAAAATACATTGCGGCAGGGATGCAGCCGGAAAGAGCTACCGCACTGGCAGCAGAAGCTGTCGATAAAAAAATGCCGGATTTATTCCAGGCAGGCCTGATCACCCATTCCTCAGCCAGCGCACAGGGGCAGAGTGCAATGGCAGCAGCAGACTCTGTTCTTAACGCGGATTACTCTGAGCTGGCGAAGTCCCCGAAATTTCAGCAGACGTTTTTGTCAATTGATGCAGATCCGCAGCACGCACAGCTTACTGATCGCCAGAAAATGGATCTGGCAAAAGAGCGTGTTGCCGATGAGGTGCGCGCGCAGCTGGCAACCGATCCTGAATTGCTGGCTGTGAATGCCATGGCGGCAAAACTGGGCGATGCTCAGTTGTTTAATCTGGCGATGCGGGGCACGGCGAAGACCGTTAAAAGCGGCATTGTCAGAAATGCCACGGAACAGGGGACGATTAATGCGGCGCAGGGCGGCTATTCGCGTTACCAGGAAAATATGACGTTGCGTGAGACTGCCGGAATGGATATATCACCATGGGAGGGGGTAGCTGACGCAACGATCGAAGGAGCCGCTCTTGGTGCAGCGATGGGCGCACCGTTCGGTGCGGTTGCCGGATATCGTGGAAAACGTCAGGCCGCAGAAGAAACCGCCATGCGTGAGGCTGAAGTCGTACAGCAGGGTGAAGCAGCCCCGCAACCCGAACCGGCTGATCCGGTGGCACAGCATCGCGAATCCATGCAGGGCATGAATCGCGAGCAACTTCTGGAACAGTATGCTGATGCGGATATGGCACCTGAGGGAGACACGTCTGCCGTTCATCGCCGGGAAGCCGCCAGCCAGCTGTTAAATGAACTGGATGAACAGGCGAAGCGACAGGCGGTGATGGATGAGCTGAAGGCGAAGCCGCGCCCTGAACTGCTTGAGGAATACCGAAAACTCAGCCTGAAGGAAGGGCGTACTGATACTGAAGAGCAGCAGTTACAGGCTATCCGTGATGTGCTTCGCCCTCAGCAGGAGGCCAGACCGGAGGCACAGCCACAGCCGGAAAATGCGGATGATGGCGACGGGAGTATTTACCCGACGGTGCGGTTCCGCGATCCGGATGAAGTTCGTATTGAAATTAACGGGAGTGGTGCGTCCAGACCAGCAGAACGCATTGAAAAGGTGCGTCCGGACAACCGTTATTTCACGGATGAAAAAAGTGCTCTGGGGAGCGACGTTTTCCGCAATGCCAGCGCCACCGGCCTGAAACCGTCCGTAGTGAAGAAAGGCGAGAATCAGTATGCCGTTGAAATGGATAATCCTGCGTTCTCTGAAGATGTGGCAACGGAGACCATTAACACCCTGGCTGACGGAGAGCGTATTGCTGATGCTGAACCGATGGAGCAGCCCGCGTTCATGCGTGACCCGCGATTCCGTGGTTTCACGGGGGATGATACAGAAGTGCAGGCCCGCCTTGCCCGTGGCAACGCGCCGACGGCAGAGGAGCTTGTACGTTCACAGATGGCTGAAGGTGATGCCGGTCCGACAGCACAGGAGTTAACTGAGCGTCCACGCCTTCCCGCTCCCGGCGATATTCATCCCGGACAGGGATATCCGTTACCAGGAGAAGTGGCGCGTACGCCGGATGAAAATCAGGCCGGACGTGGTGGTCGTTTTACCACAACCGGTGAGGTGAAGGGCCAGAGTTTCCAGAAAGGACGTGCGCAGGCACCGGAAAATGCCGCTGGTCGCCAGGGGGAAATACTGGAGGGCGAACCGGTTCGTCGTGGTCTGCCATCACCGGATGAGCAGAACGCCACAGCACCAGTGCGTGAAGGACTTCCTGCACCTGAACAGCGTGGGGTTGATATGCCACATCCTGAATCACTCCCTCGTATGGTTCGTGACTCCCTTCCGGAACTGGCACAGCAGGCAGAAGCGCGCAGACAGACCGGGGATAATCGCCAGACCATAACCGATGTTCCGGATACTGAGGTGCCGGTGCCGGTAGATAAACCGAGCACTCACCAGCAGGCGCGTGGTGCAAAAATTGAAGACTTTGGCGAGGAGATTAAGGGCGCGGCAAAACACCGTTATGCACAGCTTGCCGAAACACTGGGTAAAACGCTGGAAGACAGGGATTATTTCACGCAGCCGCTGAGCAAAGTGTTCCCGAAACCGGACTATGCAAAACTGGCGAACGAAGGGGCCGACGCTGACACACTGGCAATGATTGCGCTGTACCGCAGTGATATTCCCGCGAAAACGAAACTCAATGCGGTGAAGTGGGTGGAGAGTGTAAAGAGCATCCGCACAAGCGTGGCGGGAATGCTGGAAGGAAAAGTGACTGCCGGACGGCTTGCTGAGTGGATGGAGGGAAGAATGCCTTCCCGTTATGCGGATACCTGGCAACTGTTACGCACGCTGCCACCTTCACAGATGGACAAGGCTTCTGCTTATCGGGTGGTATCCGGTGTGTATCAGGCGGCCGGAGGGAAGCGTTACGATCCGCCACAGAAACTTTATTCACTGCGCAATAAGGACAATAAGGGGAGTAACCTCTTTTTCTCGGAAAGCAGGGATGAATTACTGACAAAGGCGAAAGCCTGGTTTGCAGAGCAGGAGGAAAAGTCACGGGCGAAAGGTGATGAAAAAACAGCACCGTCACCAGATGACAAAATCAGCTTTGACGTTTACCGGAATACCCGTAGTGGCGATATTTTTATCGCTTACGGCAAAAACAAAATGCGGGTGAGAGGTGGTTTTAAGTCAGCCAGTGATGCGCGTAAGTACATTGATTCACATCGTGATGAGCTTGTTCGTCATGTGAAGGAGATGCGGGAGATTTCGCGTGAGGAGCAGCGTAACGCCACTAACCGCGACCGCACCGGACCAGAACGCCGCAAAGGGGATGTTTCGCCGGAGCAGTTCAGTGATGCGTTTGGTTTCCGTGGTGTGCAGTTTGGTAATTATGTGGAAGGTCCGCGTCGTCAGGCTGATTTGAACCGGGCTTATGACTCGCTGCATGACCTGGCTGACGTGCTGAACGTTCCGACAAAAGCGCTTTCCCTGAATGGTCGTCTTGGGCTTGCTTTTGGTGCCCGTGGTAAGGGTAAGGCGGCGGCACACTATGAGCCGGGTGAGGTGGCAATCAACCTGACAAAAGGTAACGGACCGGGGGCGCTGGCCCACGAATGGTTCCATTCACTGGATAATTATTTTGGTCGTTATGATGTTTCCACTGACGGGAAGATCACGTCAGGTGGCGACTATATGACGGAAGCACAACGTGCCGGGCGCGTATTTAAAGACGGCAGATATGTTGATGCGGAATATCCGGTACGTCAGGAGGTTTACGACGCGTTTAAAGGCGTGATGAAAGCGATCAACAGCAGTGACATGCCGCGTCGTTCAGCGCTTCTCGATGAGGTGCGCTCAAAACCGTACTGGTCAACGGATGTTGAAATGGCGGCGCGTGCCTTTGAGCGTTATGTTCAGGATAAAGCGCGTACGGCTGGCGTGGAGAATGATTATCTGGTCAATATCCGTAAGGCACCTGAGCACAACACAGATAACACCTGGGCTTATCCGACGAATGCGGAACTGGATGGCGGTATTCGTGATGCATTCGATCACCTGTTCAGTACGCTGAAAACCCGTGAGACGGACAAGGGCGTTGCGTTTTATTCCCGTAAGGGCGTGACCCGCACACCTGAAGGCAATCTCATTTCGGATGTTAACCGCAGTGCGGAAGCCAAAGGCAGCCCGGTCCCGCAGGTTGAAGCGGTTGCCCGTGGCGTGATGAGTGGCATTAAGGACAGTGACCTGAAGGTCCGCGTGGTGAAGTCACAGAAAGAGGCTGAAGCGCTGGCGGGTGAATCGTTCGACGGTTACGGCAGGGTGCATGCGTTCTATCGTCCGGATAAACGTGAAATTGTCCTGGTGGCGGATAACATTCCTGACGGGCGGACCGTTCGCGAGAAGCTGCGTCACGAGATTATCCACCATGCAATGGAGCATGTAGTCACGCCAGCGGAATATCAGACGATTATTAAGACCGTGCTGAAAACCCGTGACAGTGATAACGCCACCATCCGTGAAGCCTGGCGTAAGGTTGATGCGTCTTATGGTAAGGAATCACCGGAAGTGCAGGCGGGTGAATTTCTGGCACATATGGCGGAGAAACAGCCGAATAAATTTGTGGCGGCGTGGGAGCGTGTTGTTGCCCTGGTCAAAGGGGTACTGCGTCGCACGGGGTTACTGAAGCCGACAGAGCTGAACGATATCAGACTTGTTCGCGAAACTATTCGCACGTTAGGCCAGCGTGTGCGGGAAGGTTACACGCCGCGTGAGGATGGCGCGGGCGCATCGTCTCAGTACCCCCGTAGTGGTAAACCTGATCCGTTCAAAGTGCCGGAAGGTGAGGGCGAGCGTTATCGTGATGACCTTGCCAGAATGATGAAGTCGTTACGTTCTGGTGCAATGACTGCAAACATCGGGCGTACGCCGCCGGTATTGCGCCACCTTGGCGCACCAGATTTGCCGCTGGTTATCTCCCGCGACACTGTGCGGAAGGCAACCAATGGAGTGAAACATGTGGTGCCAATGGATGTTATCGAGAGACTTCCTGAGCTGATGCACGATCCGGATGCAATTTACCGTTCCGCGACAGAAAGAAATGCGGTTGTGATGCTGCTTGATGCCGTGGATAAAAATGGTGATCCGGTGGTGTCGGCAGTGCACATGAAGGCAACAGATAAACGAATAGAAATTAACAAGGTGGCTTCTGTATATGGAACAAAAGGGGGGATGAACAAAGCTAATAGCCTGGATAAAGCAGGTTTGACGCTTTACCGGAAGGAAAAATTAAGCCGCGATAACCCTCAGTACAGTGGGCTTCAATTGCCCAAAGAGGAGCGTTCTTATCGCGGCTCTGTAGATAAAATACTCTATCCTGAAGATATTCGCAAGGGGCCGTATTACTCCCGTACCAGCAGTCTGACACCGGAAGAGACAATTGCATCGCGTTTTGTGCGTCAGATGCAGGATAAATTCCAGGTGCTGAAAGCTGTTCAGGAGAACATCCGTAAAACTGGCGGAAAAATAGACGACAGTAACAACGCTTATATGGCGGAAGAACTCTTCCACGGGAAGGCGGAAAACGACCTGAACGTGATGAAGGAGCGCTACGTTCAGCCACTGGCTAAATTACTGGCGGACTACAAAATTGCGCAGGCCGATCTGGATGAGTACCTCTACGCCCGTCACGCGCCGGAACGTAACGCGCATATCGCGAAAATCAACCCGAAAATGCCGGACGGCGGTTCGGGGATGACCAACGCGGAAGCGGCGGAAATCATGCAGCGTGTACGTAACAGTGGCAAACAGGCACAGTATGACCGTCTGGCAGGGATTATTGACGATATGCTGGCCCGTCGCCGTGAGCTTATCCGTGAGGCCGGACTTGAAGAGAGTGGTGTGGTGGATGCCTGGCAGAACGCCTACCGTTACTACGTTCCCCTGAAAGGTCAGGATATTGACGGTGTGGTGTCACTGCCCCGTACAGGTAAGGGCTTCACTATCGGCGGACGTGAAAGCAGGCAGGCCATGGGGCGTGCATCCCGTGCACAGTCTCCGTCCACTCAGGCGATACAGGATTTGAGCGAATCGCTGATCCGCAATCGCAAAAACGAAGTGGGTAACGCCTTCCTGAAACTGGTGCAGGATAATCCCGATAAGGATTACTGGCAGGTATTCACTGATGACAAACCGGACACCATGCGGGCGATTGCAGAGCGTGTTGATCCGGAAACCGGCGAAACCCGTCGCGAAGTTGTTGAACGTCCGGTGCCTATGGCAATGATGGCGGATCGCTACTTCACCACCAAAAAGGACGGCAAAACTTACTACATCAAACTCCATGACCCGCGCCTGATGCGTGCGATGAAGAACATGGGGCCGGAAACCAGTAACGCCGTAATCCGTACGCTGGGGAAAGTTAACCGTTTCCTGGCAACGGTGAACACGTCGTATAACCCGGAATTTCTGGTCAGTAACTTCATCCGTGACGTGCAGACGGCGGTGATGAACCTGAAGGCTGAGCAGGGAAGGAGCGACGGTAAACTGAAAGGGCTGGATAACTTATCCGCCCTGGCTGTGGTGAAAGACAGCCGGTCTGCCATGTCTGCCGTATACGCCAGTCTGCGTGGTAAAACCCTCACGGGCAACGGTGCGCAGTGGCAGAAGGTGTGGAAAGAGTTTGTTGAGGACGGAGGTAAAACCGGCTGGTTTAACATGGGTGACCTTGAAGGCCAGCAGAAGGAAATGGATCGCCTTGTATCGCTGGCGAAGGGAGGATGGAAAGGCCAGAGTATCGGTGCATGGAATTCGTTCCTTAACCTTGTCGAGGATGCCAACGGGGCGGTTGAAAACGCTCTGCGTCTTTCTGCCTATAAACACGCCCGTGATGCTGGTTTGTCACGCCAGCAGGCGGCGTCTCTTGCCAAAAACATGACGGTGAACTTTAACCGTCGTGGTGAGCAGGGAGCGCTGATGAACTCGCTGTATATGTTTGCCAACGCCAGCATTCAGGGGACCGCAAACCTGGTGAGAACGCTCGGACATCTTAATGGCGACGGGCCGTTACCGGAGCGCCTTCGCTGGAAGAATCTCAATGTACCGCAGAAAATCGCGCTTGCAGCTGTGGGAGCGGGTTATCTGCTTGGCTCGCTTAACCGCAGTGTTGCGGGGGAGGATGATGACGGGGTTAACTGGTATGACAAGGTGCCGTCTCATGTGAAAGAGCGTAACCTCGTCATTATGAAATCGGTGTTCGGGGGCAAGGCCGGAGAGTACTGGAGTATTCCTCTGCCTTACGGGTACAACGTTTTCTTCCTGCTCGGGCATACTGCTGAAGGTGTGGCAGCGGGCGACCTGACTGCTTCACGTGCTGCCGGTAATGTTGTCGGTGGTATCCTGGGGGCATTCAGTCCTGTGGGCAGTGAAACGTCGGAAACACTGTCCGGGGCATTGCTGAAAAATGCAGCGCCGACCATTCTGCGTCCGTTTGCGAACCTTGCCATGAATGAAAACTTCATGGGGGCGCAGATTTACCAGGAGAACATGCCATTTGGCACACCGAAACCGGACAGCCAGCTGGGCAGACGTTCAACGCCTGAGGCGTACAAGGCGTTTGCATCCTGGCTGAATGCGTTCTCAGGTGGTAGCCAGTATCGTCCCGGCGCGGTGGATATCACACCGGAATCGCTGAAATTCTGGATTGACTATATCTCCGGAGGGACAGGGCGCTTCATTTCCAAAACCACAGATGCGGCGGTGAAATCGCTGAACGGTATTGATATACCGGAGCAGCAGGTGCCCTTCCTGGGGAAAATTTCGGGTGAGGTGATGCCGTATGCTGACCAGCAGAAGATGTATGACCGGATGACGGAGGTTGCGCAGTACCACGCAGAGCTGAAGAGTCTGACCGGTGCAGAAAGAACGGCATTCATTGACGAGAACAACGGAAAATTGTCGATGAACGGGCTTATGCAGGATACCCGGAAGAGACTGAAGGATTTGCGTAAACAGCGTGATGCCATTTACGCCGACAGTACTCTCAGTCTGGCGCAGCAGGCGGCGATGGTGAAATCGGTAGAGCGGGATATGAAAATTGCCGTGGATCGGTTTAACCGCGAGTACAACAAAAAAGTGGGAGTGGATTAACAGAAATGGCCCCGTACGGAAGTGCGGGGCTGATATAAAGTCACGCATGGAAATATTGTAGATGAACTGAACAGTTAAATTCGGATAATGTTGTGATGTTGATCAGAAATTACAGTGTAAGCAGATGTGAAACAGCAAGTCTGATTGAGGGTAAGTTTTTTCTGATGTCTGTTCCGGCGGTGTAGGCGTGGGCCTGAGTAAGTATGCCCAGAATAATGTAAGACAAATCCTAAAGTTATTAAATTAATTTTTAAATTTATTTTCGGAATATCCTGAATGAGGTCGTAATTAATCATATTTCTTTATGAGTGTGAGGTGTTGCGGCTGATTTGTATACAGATAATTTAACAGGATATCCATAATGAGTAAAAAATTCACAAAGACACTTCTGTCATCTTCTCTGGTAGGGCTTCTGGTTGTGAGTGCTGAGGGTTTCGCACAGGCATCAGTATATCCGAAAGACTCGCAGTATAGCGTTTTAGTGGATGACGCGAAACAGGATGTATTCGGTAGCAAATTCAAAGTTTATTACAGTAAGTCATCTCACCGGGGAGTTGTGCGATATGTGCAAAATGGAAAAGATAATGTTCTATTTCACTTCGGTGATGACGGCAATATTTTGGTGCTGAGCAAGGATGGGCAAATAGGATATACCGTCCATGAGCCTGTGTTGAAGGACTTTGCCCGTATGGCTGAAGGTCTTAAAGTTGGTAAAGGCCATAAGCTGGAGCTGGATGAGGCTGAAGTACAGCGTATTTACAATAAAGTTTCTCTGTACACGACAAATTTCACAGAACCCTTATCCTATCAGGGTTCTGCCTTCTTAAAATTGCCAAAATTTCCTTAAACTCTTCTTTTTTCCCAAAACCAATTAAACGCTGAATCGCCATTTGAACATAGTCTAAACCATAGCGAAATAAACTCATTGAGAGTCGTCCATGCTTCTTTATTTTTATCGCTTTTTTTTGATCATGTTGCCATTCACCCGTTAAGTAACACCAACAGAAGCTTATAGCTAACACCGCAATCAATTTTTTCACTCGTCTAGGGTCTGTCAAGCGCGTATTTTCAAGATTAAACCCGCGTCCTTTGAGACAACTGAATAAGGTTTCAATTTCCCAGCGTAATGCATAATCCTGAATAGCATTGGCATTAAACTGAGGAGAAACGACGAGTAAAAGCTCTCCATTTTCTAACTGTAGTGCACTTATATATAGTTTCACCCGACCAACCAAAATCCGTCGTTTACGACATTCAATTTGACCAACTTTAAGATGGCGAAATAAATCACTAATTTTATGATTCTTTCCTAAATGATTGGTGACAATGAAGTTTTTTTAACACGAATGCAGAAGTTGATGTCTTGTTCAATTAACCATGTAAACCACTGCTCACCGATAAACTCTCTGTCTGCGAACACATTCACAATACGGTCTTTACCAAAAATGGCTATAAAGCGTTGAATCAAAGCAATACGCTCTTTCGTATCTGAATTTCCACGTTTATTAAGCAATGTCCAAAGGATAGGTATCGCTATTCCACGATAAACGATTGCGAGCATCAGGATATTAATATTTCGTTTTCCCCATTTCCAATTGGTTCTATCTAAAGTCAGTTGCACTTGGTCGAATGAAAACATATTGAAAATCAACTGAGAAATTTGACGATAATCAAAATACTGACCTGCAAAGAAGCGCTGCATACGTCGATAAAATGATTGTGGTAAGCACTTGATGGGCAAGGCTTTAGATGCAGAAGAAAGATTACATGTTTGCTTTAAAATAATCACAAGCATGATGAGCGCAAAGCACTTTAAATGTGACTTGTTCCATTTTAGATATTTGTTTAAGATAAGATATAACTCATTGAGATGTGTCATAGTATTCGTCGTTAGAAAACAATTATTATGACATTATTTCAATGAGTTATCTATTTTTGTCGTGTACAGAGATAAAGTTTATAACATGTCTAACACTGTTGTAAATCCTGCATTGAAAAATCAAGTTGGTGAGCTTTCTGGTCGCGTTGACCAGCTGGCTCAGGATACGAATACCCGCCTTGTGGTTGAAGCGAAAAAGTCTCGTGAATATACAGACTCCAGAACGACAGTTGGTGTTAAGTCCGACGGAACCCTGACCAGCGCTGATGGCGCTACAAAAACGATTGCTGTTAATGACGGTCTCGTTGCTCTGTCCGGCAGAACAGACAGCGTTGACCGCCGGGTTACTAAAAATACACAGGCTATTCAGTCCAATACTCGCCAGTTGCAGGAGCATAATGCACGCCTGAACAGCCAGCAGCGCCAGATTCGTGAAAACCACGAAGAGATGAAGCGTGCAGCAGCACAGAGTGCAGCGCTGGCGGGTCTTTTCCAGCCGTACAGTGTGGGGAAATTCAACGCCACGGCAGCCCTGGGTGGTTACAGCGATAAACAGGCGATTGCTGTAGGTGTTGGTTACCGTTTCAACGAGCAGACCGCAGCGAAAGCGGGTATTGCAGCGAGTGATGGCGATGTGTCCTACAACATGGGCGTTAACTTCGAGTTTTAATTGCTGACAGTGACATGAAGCATGACGGCAGGCGTGGAGTTTTGCCTGCCGTTTTTTCTCATGTGAGCATGAAACAGGTGACAGCGATGAAAGTGATTCTGGCGACCCGCAACCGTTATCTGGAGTATGGCCTGCAGCAGATGCTCGAGGGGTACAGGATAATACTGGCGAGGGAGTTTTTTACACCAGAGAACAGGAAGAGCGTACCGGCACATGATGAGTCATGGGTGATAATCTGTGATGCCCTCCTTGGCAGGCTGATGTGCTGCATGTTTCAGGGACGCCGTTATCTTCAGATTGATGCGGAAGATGTTACGGGGCGCCTGGAGACGTACAGGAAAATCCGGAATGGTGAGTGGGTACATAATACGTATGCGCGACCTCTGACGATGTCCGAGATGGTGGTGATGTTTGGATACGTGTACCGGGAGTCAAAGCCCTGCCATCTTGCCCGTGAAATGGGGATAAACACGAAGACGGTGAACACCTTTCTGTATCTGGGGCTTGGTAAAAACGGTCTTAAGTACAGGAGTGTGAAGCACCTGGTTGGACGTGCGTAGCCGGAATGAATATTCGTGAGTCGGGTAATGAGAGTTGAACGGTGGCAGTGAGAATGGAACAGAAAAAAATCAGATGCGGAAAGCGGAAATACACAGCGGGTGCGATGTGCTTCATGCTGTTTGTATGGCTGGGGGGTGTGGTGACATTCTGTGTGCTGGCCGCTCTGATAATGAGGTGAAAACGGAAGAGAGTTTACTTCTTTAATTCGAACTTTCTGATAACTGAGAACTTGTTAAATGCTCGTGGGTTTATATATTTAAATCAATTTGTTAATGTTAATTTCATCTTTATCAGCCAAAGTTCGTTTTAGTATGATGATTGTGCCCGCTGTTTATTGTTGTCCGGGAGAAAATACAGGGAATCCCAGGGAATGAACAAAATATACTCACTCAGAGTTAATGACAGAAAAGAACTGGTTGCTGTACCGGAAACGGTGGGGGGCAGGAAAAAGTCGTCCGGCATTCCCGGTGCGGGGATGCTTTCCCGTCTTCTTCTGGCCTCTGGTGCCGTTGCCGGTGTTCTGTTTTCTTATCCGTCGCTGGCATCCGTTGTCGGGAATACCCTCCCCTGGCAGACCTACAGGGATTTTGCTGAGAACAAGGGCGCGTTTCATGCCGGTGCCACAAATATTCCGCTTTATGGCAGGAACGGGGCTGTCGGTGGGCGGCTGGACAAGGCGCCGATGATGGATTTCAGTGTTGTGGACCAGATACTGGGGGTGGCAACACTGATTTCTCCGCAGTATGTGGCGGGGGTTAAGCATAACGGCAGCTACAACACGGTGCGTTTTGGTTATGCGGATGATACGACATATCGCCTTGTTGACCGTAATGAGCACTGGCGTGATTTTCATACTCCCCGGCTGAACAAACTGGTGACAGAAGTTGCCCCGGTGAGCGTCACGGATGCCGGAACCGGCAAGGGGGTATACCAGAACCGCAGTCGTTATCCGGTGTTTTATCGTATGGGGAGTGGAACGCAGTACACCGGAGCTGCTTCCGGTGCGCTGACCAGAATAGCGGGTGCTTACGCCTGGAAGACGGGCGGGACGGTGGGAAGTCCGCTCATTTCTGACTGGAGTCTGGTGTCAAACCCGGGGTATCTGTACCAGAGTGTCAATGGTCCGCTGGCATCTTACGGGACACCGGGAGACAGTGGCTCACCGCTTTTTGCCTGGGATGCGGTGAAGAAGCAGTGGGTCCTTGTTGCTGTACTTAATGGTTATGCCGGTGAGAAAGGGAAGACGAACTGGTTTACGGTGATTCCCGCAGGGGATGTGAATAACACGATAAAGCAGGACAGTTCAGGCACTGTCGTGCCGGCAGTTGCCGGTGGTGACATTGTGTGGAATTACAATAAGGGAAGCGGAGAGGGAACCCTTTCTCAGGACGGGAAGGTATGGAAGATGAACGGCTTCAGGGGAGGGAGTCTGAATGACGGGAAAGATATCACCTTTGGGGGTAAGGGCACGGTTGTTCTGAAGGATGATGTTGTCCAGGGGGCGGGTTCGCTCACGTTTAATGGTGATTATACGGTCAGACCGGAAGGGAATCAGACCTGGGTGGGCGGGGGAATCATCGTGAACGACGGGCACCGTGTTGACTGGATGGTGAACGGACTTGCGGGAGACGCACTTCATAAAACTGGTAAGGGAACACTGGTGGTGGCCGGCAGTGGTGAAAATCCTGGCACCCTGAATACGGGGGACGGAACGGTTATTCTGGCACAGAAGGCTGATGCTGCAGGCAGGGTCCGGGCATTCAGTGAAGTCCGTATTGTCAGCGGACGGCCGGTTGTGGTGCTGCAGGACAGTCATCAGATTGAGGGGGAGCGCATCCGCTGGGGATACCGGGGAGGCACGCTTGATATCAACGGCAATGATATGACCTTCCACCGGCTGGCTGCGGCTGATGAGGGGGCAGTACTCACAAGCCGGGCGGGTTCTGCCACAGTTCGTCTGGATTTCAGCCCGTCAGGGCAGAAGGCCGTGATGTGGCATGGTCATTTTACCGGCAACCTCAGTGTCCAGAACAACACGTCATCAGCGGTGGATTTCATCATGGATGGCGGAGCGGATATGTCCGGCAGTTTTACACAGCAGGGCGGGGGACTGTATATCCAGGGGCATCCGGTTGTTCATGCCGTGAGCAGTGAGGCGGTTGCGGCTGCATTGCGAAAGCAGGGTGATAATTCTGTTCTGACGCGGCCGGTATCATTTACCCAGAAGGACTGGGAGAGCAGGACGTTCAGCATCGGGCAACTGAAACTGAAGGAAGCGTCATTCAGCCTTTCCCGCAATGCGACACTGACGGGAGATATTGATGCTGATAATGCCACCATGGTGCTGGGAAGTGACTCGCTGTATCTGGATATGAAGGACGGCACGGGGAGCAGCAGTGCGCCGGTTAAGGGGACGTCTGCTGCGGGCGGTGCATCCGGTACCAGTACATTCCGCGGGAATGTGAATATGCGTCATTCTTCCCTGACGGTCCGCGACCATTTTACCGGCAGTATAACGGCATCGGACAGCCGGATAGTCGTGAACTCAGAGAATGTGCGTCTGGAAGGGGATTCCCGCCTGACGTCTTCTGCACTTACTGTCAGTGACGGCGGGCGTTTACATGTGAAGGGGGGACTGGAGACAGATGGTGGTGTGACACTGGATGGAGGAACCCTTCTGGTTGACGGGGGAAGTGTCAGGAATGATGTGTATGAACGTCTGCTGGCCTGGTCAGAGGAGCGTGGCGGGCTGAACGGAAGCGGTGAGTATGATTTTATGACGGGGGCAGCTGGTCTCCTGCGGGGTTATGTCAGAGGGAGTGCAGGTAATGTGAATCTGCAGAATGCGGCCTGGATGATGACGGGAAACTCATCCGTGAAGCATCTTGAGTCATCGGGAAGTGCTCTGTATTTCAGCAGGCCGGGCGGGGAGTTCCATACCCTGACGGCAGGCAGTATGGATATCAGCGACAGTGTTCTGGTGATGCGGACGGACCTTCACCACTCAGACCAGCTTCGGGTGACAGAATCGCTGCGGGGTAAGAATAATCTGTTGTTGGTTGATTTTACTGAGCGTTCTGACGGGCAGAAGGCGCTGAATATCCCTCTGGTGACAGCGCCGGCCGGTACCGGCGCGGATGTGTTCAGTGTGAAAACGCGTGATACCGGCTTCAGTCATATCACACCTGTTGTCAGGGCTGAACAGGGGACGGGCGGCACGGCCTGGCAGCTGAATGTTGTGCAGCCGGAAACTGCCGCAGAGCCTGTGGTGGATGAGGTGAGCAGGCCGTCGTTGCCGGTGGTGATGCGGCAGGATGCAAAGACGCCGAATCCTGTGGAAGCCGTATCACCGCTCCCTTCACCGGTTTCTGCTCCGTCACCGGCTCCGGAGGCGTCAGTGACGGATGTACTGACCGGAGAGAATGCGGGGGAATCAGGTGAGTACCGTGATGAGACCCGGTGGCTGCTGACAGGATACCGGAGTACGGTTAATGCCTCTGCGGTCAGGGATGCCGGGATGCTGATGTCAATGGGGCACCGTAACTTCATTAATGAGGTCAACAACCTGAACAAACGTATGGGTGACCTGCGGGACATCAACGGCGAGGCCGGTGCATGGGCCCGTATCATGAGCGGAACCGGCTCTGCCGGTGGTGGCTTCAGTGACAACTACACACACGTTCAGGTGGGTGCGGATAAAAAACACGAACTGGACGGTCTGGACCTCTTCACCGGGGTGACCATGACATATACCGACAGCAACGCCGGCAGCGACACCTTCAGTGGTAAAACGAAGTCAGTGGGTGCGGGTCTGTATGCTTCAGCCCTGTTTGATTCCGGGGCCTATATCGACCTGATTGGTAAGTATGTTCACCATGATAATGAGTATACGGCGACCTTTGCCGGACTCGGCACAAAAGACTACGGCTCTCATTCCTGGTATGCCGGTGCTGAAGTGGGTTACCGCTATCATGTCACAGAGGATGCCTGGATTGAGCCACAGGCGGAACTTGTTTACGGTGCTGTCTCCGGGAAACAGTTCAGCTGGAAGGACCAGGGGATGAGCCTGTCCATGAAGGACAAGGACTACAATCCGCTGATTGGCCGTACCGGTGTGGATGTGGGTAAATCGTTCTCCGGTAAGGACTGGAAAGTGACGGCACGAGCCGGTCTTGGCTACCAGTTTGACCTGCTGGCGAACGGAGAAACGGTACTGCGTGATGCATCCGGAGAGAAGCGTATCAAGGGCGAGAAAGACGGCCGTATGCTGATGTCTGTGGGTCTGAACGCAGAGGTCCGTGACAACATCCGTTTTGGTCTGGAGTTTGAGAAATCAGCCTTTGGTAAGTACAACGTTGATAATGCTGTCAACGCCGGGTTCCGTTATTCATTCTGACGGTTGTTACTGAAGGGGATTATGGCCTGACGGCTCCCTGTAAATAAAGACAGGCACAGAAGATTGTGAGTTACTCAGTGTTCCACCAAAAAGTAAGGTCGCAACTCTGTGCCTGCTTCGTAAGTGTACAGTGAGGGCCATATGGTCATAACTGAAGCATCCGACGACGTGGTGTCTACCAGAGTGTCAGATATGCAGGAAAATATGAGTTCCGACAGAAATGCAGTAAAAAAGGAGTCTCGCACTCCTCTCCAGAAAACTCCAGGGCTGTAAGTTGTATTAAAAAGCTGATTTTTCTTTAGCGATACAGACCTCAATAATATAACACCCTTCAGTTACTGTGGTTATGCACAGGTGTTATTTTTAACAGTGTGGATAAACAGTGTCGATTATTCAGATTGGTTATGGGGCATGTATGGGACATTTTTAATCGGCGAAATACGTCGAAGTTCGTCGATATGGTAAACGAATCATCTATCCAACCCTTGAAAAACGGCGCTCCTGGACGATCTTCGTCGATTTTTAAAATGCAACAAGTACGTTGTTCATGTAATAGGCTACCTTGCTACAGCAAGCTCTTGACATAACTGTCAATGTCGCTGATGTATTTTTCTATTCCTGGAACATCCTTCTCACGAATCAGATGTTCCAGCGTTTCACATAACTGCTTGCCGGGTACCAGATTTAGCATGGCAAATACGCCTTTAAGACGATGAGCCGTTTGGGCTAACGCAGCAAAGTCACTGGTTGCTGCTTCAGTATATAGCCTCTTAACATCATCCGGTACTGTGTCTACAAAGAGCGCATAATAGCCGCTGGCATGGAGTTGCGCATTTTCATCTCCGCCCAGAGGCGATTCTGTCACCTCTTCCTGCGCCAGTTGCACTTCAATTAATTGTAAGACCGCTTCCTGCATAGCGTTGCTCATATTGAAGTTGACGCACAATTGACCAGGCCCAATTTCCCGTACGCCAGACTCATCATCGCTTAAAAGCAAGCCAGAGGCAGTAAGATTAGACGGATTATCCGTTAAAAAGATATCATAATCTTGACTAATTAATCTTTCATCGGGTGTGATACAGGTTGCCCCCCAATTTTCTAACTGGCGAGTGACAATATTCCGAATTTCTGCCGAAGTAACATCCACCATTACGCAGACATCATCCAGTAATCGCTCTTCTTCCTCTTCAACTTCCGGGTCAGCTGCGAGCATTTTGATATGCACAGAGTAGCGTGTACCAAGCCCATCCCGCGTTTTGATGTTTAAATGACCGCCCAGTTTACGCGCCAGTTGATCGCTCAGCCAGAATGCCAGCGGGTCCGCCTTGCCATAGCGATCGTTTTGGGTCTGGTTGATAAACGGGAAGTGCAAATTATCCATTTCATGAATGCTTACGCCTTCTCCAGTGTCCAGAATGCGGAACGTCAGGCGGTCTTCGGAGGACTCATCCTGATCAACCTCAAGGGTGATTTTTCCCAATTGCGTTGAGGTCACGGCATATTGCATCAGTAGTAGCAAAATACGTCGTAAGGCATCGCGATCGCCGCGGCGCATATCGTGTGCTTTCAGATGATTGTTAATCAGCAGTTGCAGACCTTTACGCTTGATGGCAGGCAACACTGAAGGCACTACTTCATCAATTAAATCCTGCACGGAGAACAGCTCCGTCTCACTTTTCCAGCTATCGTCCGCAAGCATGTTCGCTAACTGTATTTCATCGACCAGCCGCACCAGCACATCTGCCTGATTCGCCAGTTGTTTGCCTTCCGGGGCGTTGAGTTTAGCCGCGCTCTCCGCCAGGGACTGTGCGGGTTCTTTCAGCGCATCGCCAATGTTTTTCATAAAGGTCATCCGCCCCTGCTGGTTTTTCTCATACAGACGCTGCGCCTGCTTGAGTTTCTTGTTTACCAGCACTTCGCGATCCTGATCGCGAATAATGAAAATTTGTGTGCGCGGCGCAACCTGGCTGCGGAACATGCGGATCTCATACAGCTCGTTATTGATCGTCGCCTGAATAATCCCCTGATGCTGCTCCGCCATGGTAGTGATGTTTTGCAGATTCAAATGCGGCAGCAAATGATCGGCAATTTTGTTACTTATGACTGTGCGGTTCGATTCCTGATCGTGAACCAGCAGGCCGAGCGGCAGCAGTGAGACTATCTCTTCATTAATTGCCCGTAAAATGCGCAATTCGTTATTGACCGCCGTGCTGGGGACGCTTTCTGTACTGCGGCTGGAGAAATGGCGGAATGTGGTATAGCCAAATAATGCCAGCGCCAGCAAACCGATGTTCAGCAGCAGTGGCAGCAGAATGTTTTGCAACGTATCCAGCAGTAAGGTGCCGTAAGGAACCTGCCAGACCAGGCGCATATCGGTAGAGTTGAGTGCCGAGGAGATTTCAATCTTCGTACTGTTAAAGTGGATACTGACGCTATCCGTCCCTTCTTTCTCATTTTCATTGTTTCCCGTTGCCGTCGCGTCTGGCTCAAGGCGGAAACTGTCCAGCGGCATACCCGGTGGGATCAAATCATTAATCGGCAGATCAAAAGCCACGACCGTTGCCAGATGTCCCGGCTGGTTGAACGTGGTACGCAAGGTAAAGTAATGACCGTTCTGCCAGGCCAGGCGGCGCATGTTAGAAAAACTTTCGCGTTCATCGAGGGCGTTGGCCTGTTGCAACATCTCTGCACGACGTGAATCAACAATGTCGCTGACGGTCGATTCTTTAAATCCGGAGGTGAGATCTTTGAGGGGCAGGGTTGAGATCAGCACCAGACTGTTATCCTGACCATTCAGGTAATACATCGACCACGGTACATTTTCTGCGCCCCACAATGTGTCCAGATAGGTGGACATCCGTTGAGTCATCTCAAGCGTTGAGTTGTCATGAGAGCCAAAGATTAACGCTTCCGTTTTGCGGCGTGGTTTCTCCAGATAGTAGACATCCTGTTTCAGGCGCGTCTCTTGTAAACCTTCGCCGGAGGAGGGGGAGGTCGTCGCGGCAATGTTGTCGTAGATCTGCCAGGTCACGTAACGCCAGGTATCGACGCGCTTTTGGATTGCGTGGGTAATGTCGACAATCTGGTAACTTTTATCTTTCAGCCAGGCGTTAACGGCGCTTTGTACCATTACACCCATCGTCACCAGTAACACAATGATCAACAGTAAAAAGAAGCGGGTAATGCTCCCCGGTAGGAGTGAAAAGCGGGTCGTGGCCGTTGTCTCTTTCTGACGCATTCGTGTTTATGACCTGTTAAAACTTCGCGAAGTGATAGGGCAGTATAAAGGGTACAGTGTGAAATTCCAGACTCTTACCTGATTGATGATTCTCTATTCTCCAGTGATATTTATCATCCTGCATTGGGGGAAATAGATGTACAAGCGCCATTTTGCTGTACAAATAACCTACAAAAAGCCTAACGAAATTAATTGCAAATAAACGAAGATTGCTGGAAATTATGCTGATGTTAATTATTTGTGAAATAGTTAACGAGCGTTATAGTTTTTCTGTGGTAGCACAGAATAATGAAAAGTGTGTAAAGAAGGGTAAAAAAAACCGGATGCGAGGCATCCGGTTGAAATAGGGGTAAACAGACATTCAGAAATGAATGACGGTAATAAATAAAGTTAATGATGATAGCGGAAGATATTCTAGTTGCGAGTGAAGGTTTTGTTTTGACATTCAGTGCTGTCAAATAATTAAGAATAAGTTATTGATTTTAACCTTGAATTAATATTGCTTGATGTTAGGTGCTTATTTGGCCATTCCGCAATAATCTTAAAAAGTTCCCTTGCATTTACATTCTGAAACATCTATAGCGATAAATGAAACATCTTAAAAGTTTTAGTATCATATTCGTGTTGGATTATTCTGCATTTTTGGGGAGAATGGACTTGCCGACTGATTAATGAGGGTTAATCAGTATGCAGTGGCATAAAAAAGCAAATAAAGGCATATAACAGAGGGTTAATAACATGAAAGTTAAAGTACTGTCCCTCCTGGTCCCAGCTCTGCTGGTAGCAGGCGCAGCAAACGCTGCTGAAGTTTACAACAAAGACGGCAACAAATTAGATCTGTACGGTAAAGTAGACGGCCTGCACTATTTCTCTGACGACAAGTCTGTAGATGGCGACCAGACCTACATGCGTCTTGGCTTCAAAGGTGAAACTCAGGTTACTGACCAACTGACCGGTTACGGCCAGTGGGAATATCAGATCCAGGGCAACAGCGCTGAAAACGAAAACAACTCCTGGACCCGTGTGGCATTCGCAGGTCTGAAATTCCAGGATGTGGGTTCTTTCGACTACGGTCGTAACTACGGCGTTGTTTATGACGTAACTTCCTGGACCGACGTCCTGCCAGAATTCGGTGGCGACACTTACGGTTCTGACAACTTCATGCAGCAGCGTGGTAACGGCTTCGCGACCTACCGTAACACCGACTTCTTCGGTCTGGTTGACGGCCTGAACTTTGCTGTTCAGTACCAGGGTAAAAACGGTAGCGTAGATGGCGAAGGCATGACCAACAACGGTCGTGGTGCTCTGCGTCAGAACGGCGACGGCGTTGGCGGTTCTATCACTTATGATTACGAAGGCTTCGGTATCGGTGCTGCAGTGTCCAGCTCCAAACGTACTGACGCTCAGAATGGTACTTACGTAGTTGATAATGTAACTCATAACTACATCGGTACTGGCGACCGTGCTGAAACCTACACTGGTGGTCTGAAATACGACGCTAACAACATCTACCTGGCTGCTCAGTACACCCAGACCTACAACGCAACTCGCGTAGGTTCCCTGGGTTGGGCGAACAAAGCACAGAACTTCGAAGCTGTTGCTCAGTACCAGTTCGACTTCGGTCTGCGTCCGTCCCTGGCTTACCTGCAGTCTAAAGGTAAAAACCTGGGTGTCATCAATGGCCGTAACTACGACGACGAAGATATCCTGAAATATGTTGATGTTGGTGCGACCTACTACTTCAACAAAAACATGTCCACCTACGTTGACTACAAAATCAACCTGCTGGACGACAACCAGTTCACTCGTGACGCTGGCATCAACACTGATAACATCGTAGCTCTGGGCCTGGTTTACCAGTTCTAATCTCGATTGATATCGAACAAAGGGCCTGCGGGCCCTTTTTTCATTGTTTTCAGCGTACAAACACAGTTTTTTGGTGTACTCTTGCGACCGTTCGCATGAGGATAATCACGTATGGAAATAAGCTTTACCCGCGTGGCACTGCTGGCTGCCGCGCTCTTCTTTGTTGGTTGCGATCAAAAACCACAACCCGCCAAAACCCACGCTACTGAAGTTACCGTTCTTGAAGGCAAAACCATGGGTACCTTCTGGCGTGCCAGCATTCCGGGCATTGACGCCAAACGCAGTGCCGAACTTAAAGAAAAGATTCAGACCCAACTGGACGCTGACGATCAGCTGCTTTCGACCTATAAAAAAGATTCCGCGCTGATGCGCTTTAACGACTCGCAAAGTTTGTCGCCGTGGCCGGTAAGTGAAGCGATGGCCGATATCGTCACTACCTCGCTGCGCATTGGCGCAAGGACCGATGGTGCGATGGATATTACCGTCGGGCCGCTGGTGAATCTGTGGGGCTTTGGTCCGGAACAACAACCGGTTCAAATTCCGAGCCAGGAACAGATCGATGCGATGAAAGCCAAAACCGGCTTACAGCACCTGACGGTCATTAATCAGTCGCATCAGCAATATCTGCAAAAAGACCTGCCGGATTTATATGTCGATCTCTCCACCGTCGGCGAAGGTTATGCGGCGGATCACCTGGCACGCTTGATGGAGCAGGAAGGGATTTCCCGCTATCTGGTGTCGGTGGGCGGCGCGCTGAACAGCCGTGGTATGAACGGTGCTGGCCAGCCGTGGCGGGTAGCGATTCAAAAACCAACCGATAAAGAAAACGCGGTTCAGGCCGTGGTGGATATCAACGGTCATGGTATTAGCACCTCTGGCAGCTACCGTAACTATTACGAACTGGACGGCAAACGTCTTTCTCATGTTATCGATCCGCAAACCGGGCGTCCTATCGAACACAATCTGGTATCCGTGACGGTGATTGCCCCGACGGCGCTGGAAGCCGATGCCTGGGATACTGGCTTGATGGTACTGGGGCCGGAGAAAGCCAAAGAGGTTGTTCGTCGGGAAGGGCTGGCGGTTTATATGATCACCAAAGAGGGTGATAATTTTAAAACCTGGATGTCGCCGCAGTTTAAAAGCTTCCTTATCAGCGAAAAAAATTAAAGCGCAAGATTGTTGGTTTTTGTGCGATGGTGACCAGGCAGACTAAAGGCTATCCTTAACCAGGGAGCTGATTATGAAATACGCCACATGCTTAACTGACGATCAACGCTGGCAATCTGTCTTAGCCCGCGACTCGAATGCCGACGGCGAATTCGTTTTCGCCGTGCGCACCACGGGTATCTTTTGCCGTCCGTCTTGCCGAGCCAGACATGCCTTGCGGGAAAATGTCTCCTTCTACGCAAATGCCAGCGAGGCGCTTGCCGCTGGCTTTCGTCCCTGCAAACGTTGTCAGCCAGACAAAGCCAATCCCCGGCAACATCGCCTTGATAAAATTACCCACGCCTGCCGACTTCTGGAACAGGAAACGCCTGTAACGCTGGAAGCCTTAGCCGACCAGGTGGCGATGAGTCCATTTCATTTGCATCGGTTGTTTAAAGCGACTACCGGAATGACGCCTAAAGCCTGGCAACAGGCCTGGCGCGCTCGCCGTTTGCGCGAATTGCTGGCGAAAGGGGAGAGCGTGACTACATCTATTATTAACGCCGGATTCCCCGACAGCAGCAGTTACTACCGCAAAGCCGACGAAACGCTGGGCATGACGGCTAAACAATTCCGTCACGGTGGCGAAAATCTGGCGGTGCGTTACGCGCTGGCTGATTGTGAGCTGGGCCGTTGCCTGGTGGCAGAAAGTGAGCGGGGGATTTGCGCGATATTACTGGGCGATGATGACGCGACACTAATCAGCGAGTTACAGCAGATGTTTCCCGCTGCCGACAGCGCGCCTGCCGATCTGACGTTTCAGCAACATGTGCGTGAAGTGATCGCCAGCCTCAATCAACGCGATACGCCGCTGACGTTACCGCTGGACATTCGCGGCACTGCTTTTCAGCAACAAGTCTGGCAGGCACTGCGCACGATACCTTGCGGTGAAACCGTCAGTTATCAGCAACTGGCTAATGCCATCGGCAAACCGAAAGCGGTACGGGCCGTTGCCAGTGCCTGTGCCGCCAACAAGCTGGCTATCGTTATACCTTGTCATCGGGTGGTCCGTGGTGATGGCACACTTTCCGGTTACCGCTGGGGCGTGTCGCGCAAAGCGCAACTGCTGCGCCGCGAAGCTGAAAATGAGGAAAGGTAATGTTGGATCTGTTTGCTGATGCTGAACCGTGGCAAGAACCACTGGCGGCTGGAGCGGTGATTTTGCACCGTTTTGCTTTTAACGCTGCGGAGCAACTGATCCGCGATATTAATGACGTTGCCAGCCAGTCGCCGTTTCGCCAGATGGTCACTCCAGGCGGATATACCATGTCGGTGGCGATGACCAACTGTGGGCATCTGGGCTGGACGACCCATCGGCAAGGTTATCTCTATTCGCCCATTGATCCGCAAACAAATAAACCGTGGCCCGCCATGCCGCAGAGTTTTCATCATTTATGTCAACGTGCGGCTACGGCGGCGGGCTATCCAGATTTCCAGCCAGATGCCTGTTTGATCAACCGCTACGTTCCTGGCGCGAAACTGTCGCTGCATCAGGATAAAGACGAACCGGATCTGCGCGCGCCAATTGTTTCTGTTTCTCTGGGCTTACCCGCGATTTTTCAATTTGGCGGCCTGAAACGAAATGATCCGCTAAAAAGATTGTTGTTGGAACATGGCGATGTGGTGGTATGGGGCGGTGAATCGCGGCTGTTTTATCATGGCATTCAACCGTTGAAAGCGGGGTTTCATCCACTCGCCGGCGACTGCCGCTACAACCTGACATTCCGTCAGGCAGGTAAAAAAGAATAAAAATAAGAATTATTATTGCTGTGCGCACGAAGATGTTTAAACTGCGGGCTGTAATTCATTGTCCGGGTTTTCTGCATGGAACTTCTTGTACTTGTCTGGCGGCAGTATCGCTGGCCATTTATCAGTGTGATGGCGCTAAGCCTCGCCAGTGCGGCATTAGGCATTGGCTTAATTGCTTTTATCAATCAGCGCCTTATCGAAACGGCGGATACCAGTCTGCTGGTATTGCCGGAGTTTCTGGGGTTATTGCTGCTGTTGATGGCCGTCACTCTCGGATCGCAACTGGCGCTCACCACTTTGGGGCATCACTTCGTTTACCGACTGCGTAGTGAATTTATCAAGCGGATTCTCGATACTCACGTCGAGCGCATTGAACAACTCGGTAGCGCCTCGTTGCTGGCGGGATTAACCAGCGATGTGCGCAATATCACCATTGCTTTTGTGCGTCTGCCGGAACTGGTGCAGGGGATCATTCTCACTATCGGTTCAGCGGCGTATTTGTGGATGCTGTCGGGCAAAATGTTGCTGGTAACGGCTATCTGGATGGCAGTCACCATCTGGGGCGGTTTTGTGCTGGTGGCGCGGGTGTACAAACATATGGCGACCCTGCGTGAAACCGAAGATAAGCTGTACACGGATTTTCAAACCGTACTCGAAGGGCGCAAAGAGCTGACTCTGAACCGTGAACGCGCCGAGTATGTGTTTAACAACCTCTACATTCCTGATGCGCAAGAGTATCGCCATCATATTATTCGCGCAGACACCTTCCATCTTAGTGCCGTGAACTGGTCAAACATCATGGTGCTGGGCGCTATCGGCCTGGTGTTCTGGATGGCGAACAGTCTCGGTTGGGCTGATACCAACGTTGCCGCGACCTATTCGTTGACGCTGTTATTCCTGCGTACGCCGCTGCTTTCGGCGGTTGGCGCATTACCGACGCTGCTGACGGCGCAGGTGGCGTTTAACAAGCTGAACAAATTCGCGCTCGCGCCTTTCAAAGCAGAGTTTCCGCGCCCGCAGGCTTTTCCCAACTGGCAAACGCTGGAGCTGCGTAACGTGACGTTTGCTTATCAGGATAACGCGTTTTCCGTTGGGCCGATTAACCTCACCATCAAACGTGGTGAACTGCTGTTTCTGATTGGTGGCAACGGTAGTGGAAAATCGACGCTGGCGATGTTGCTGACGGGCTTGTACCAACCACAAAGCGGCGAAATCTTGTTGGATGGCAAACCTGTCAGCGGCGAACAACCGGAAGATTATCGCAAACTGTTTTCGGCAGTGTTTACCGATGTCTGGCTGTTTGATCAACTGCTGGGGCCGGAGGGGCAACCCGCTAACCCGCAACTGGTTGAGAAGTGGCTGGCGCAGCTGAAAATGGCTCATAAGCTTGAGTTAAGCAACGGGCGTATTGTTAACCTGAAGTTATCAAAAGGGCAGAAAAAACGCGTGGCGCTGTTGCTGGCGCTGGCAGAAGAACGCGATATTATCCTGCTGGATGAATGGGCGGCGGATCAGGATCCACACTTCCGTCGTGAGTTTTATCAGGTGCTGCTGCCGCTGATGCAGGAGATGGGTAAAACTATTTTCGCCATCAGTCATGATGATCATTACTTTATCCACGCCGACCGCCTGCTGGAAATGCGCAACGGGCAACTTAGCGAGCTGACAGGCGAAGAGCGCGATGCTGCTTCGCGTGATGCCGTTGCCCGGACGGCATAATATTACGACGCTGACCTGGCGGACTGCTGCCGGCAGGTCAATATTCTAAAAATACCTTCGTTTCTAATAACCCTATAATTAATCAACGAAATTATAATGTTTCTAAAATTAGAATATAATTTATAAACATTATTTAAATGTTGTTACTTAAGTGTTACCGTTGATGCCGCGCAAATCTCACCTGCAATAAAGCGACTAAAAGTAAGGCATTAACAAGATGAAAAAAGTGACTGCCATGCTCTTCTCGATGGCCGTGGGGCTTAATGCCGTTTCGATGGCGGCAAAAGCGAAAGCGTCCGAGGAGCAGGAAACTGATGTACTGTTGATTGGCGGCGGCATTATGAGCGCCACGTTGGGGACCTATTTACGCGAGCTGGAGCCTGAATGGTCGATGACCATGGTGGAGCGCCTGGAAGGTGTCGCGCAGGAGAGTTCGAACGGCTGGAACAACGCCGGAACCGGGCATTCTGCACTGATGGAACTCAATTACACCCCGCAAAATGCCGACGGCAGCATCAGTATTGAAAAAGCAGTCGCCATTAACGAAGCATTTCAGATTTCCCGCCAGTTCTGGGCGCACCAGGTCGAGCGCGGTGTGCTGCGTACTCCGCGTTCATTTATCAATACCGTTCCGCATATGAGCTTTGTCTGGGGCGAGGATAACGTTAATTTCCTGCGCGCCCGTTACGCCGCGTTGCAACAAAGCTCGCTGTTTCGCGGTATGCGTTACTCTGAAGATCACGCGCAGATCAAAGAGTGGGCACCGTTAGTGATGGAAGGGCGCGATCCGCAACAGAAAGTAGCGGCAACACGCACAGAAATTGGCACTGATGTGAACTATGGCGAGATCACCCGCCAGTTGATCGCCTCCTTACAGAAGAAATCTAACTTCTCGCTGCAACTCAGCAGCGAAGTCCGCGCCCTAAAGCGTAATGACGATAACAGCTGGACCGTCACCGTTGCCGATCTGAAAAACGGCACTGCACAGAACATCCGCGCCAAATTTGTCTTTATCGGCGCGGGCGGTGCGGCGCTGAAACTGTTACAGGAATCGGGGATTCCGGAGGCGAAAGACTACGCCGGTTTCCCGGTGGGTGGACAGTTCCTTGTTTCGGAAAACCCGGACGTGGTTAATCACCATCTGGCGAAGGTTTACGGTAAAGCATCCGTTGGCGCACCACCGATGTCGGTTCCGCATATCGATACCCGTGTTCTTGACGGTAAACGCGTAGTGCTGTTTGGGCCATTTGCCACCTTCTCAACCAAATTCCTCAAAAACGGTTCATTGTGGGATCTGATGAGTTCCACCACCACCTCTAACGTGATGCCGATGATACACGTTGGGCTGGATAATTTCGATCTGGTGAAATATCTGGTGAGTCAGGTGATGTTGAGTGAAGAGGATCGTTTTGAAGCGTTGAAAGAGTACTATCCGCAGGCGAAAAAAGAGGACTGGCGTTTGTGGCAAGCGGGGCAGCGCGTGCAGATTATCAAGCGTGATGCCGATAAAGGTGGCGTACTGCGTCTGGGTACTGAAGTCGTCAGTGACCAGCAAGGGACCATTGCCGCGCTCCTGGGGGCATCGCCAGGGGCGTCAACCGCCGCGCCGATTATGTTGAATCTGCTGGAAAAAGTATTTGGCGATCGCGTTTCCAGCCCGCAATGGCAGGCTACGTTGAAAGCGATCGTTCCGTCTTATGGACGCAAGCTGAACGGTGATGTAGCGGCAACAGAACGCGAGTTGCAGTACACCAGCGAAGTGCTGGGGCTGAAATACGACAAGCCGCAGGCAGTAGATAGTACGCCGAAACCGCAGTTGAAACCGCAACCCGTTCAAAAAGAAGTGGCGGATATTGCGTTGTAATGATGTGCCACATCCGGCATGGTTTGCCGGATGTGGCGTATGCTTTCAGCGTCGGATCAGGCAACCGGCTCGGGCGTTAGATGTCGGATGCAGCGTAACCGCCTTATTCGGCCTACAGGTTGCAGCACTTCACAGCAGTTTAGCGAACAACCGCGTTGTCAATTTTCTCTTCCGCCTTCCAGACACGGTACTTCACATCCACATTGTCTGGCGTATACACCACGATCGGCAGCTTGCTGTTGTAACGCAGCATTCCAGCATCGCCCAGATACGCGGTGACAAATTTCTTCTCTTTCTTGCCATCCGGGCAGGCCATCATCGTGGAAACCGGCGAGCTAACTTTATCAAAGACATAATAATCATAGCCCCAGCCTTCCAGCGTTTTGCTTTCCAGCTTCCCGCCGAGACGATGCAAATTGCAGTCGACTTCCAGCGTCTGACCGATTAACAGTTCTACTTTCAGGGTAGATTCATCTTCTTGCGGAGTTAACTGAATCACCTGACGCTTCATGCCTTTTTCAGCTTGTGGATAAGGTGCGATTTTTTCCAGTGGCTGGACGCTTTCTGCCGCCCAGGCGGAAGTGGTGGCGAAAGCGGCAAACAATACTGCAGGTAGAATGGTCTTCATTTTTTTGCTTTCCTTCTTCATTTATAGGTTTTCACCGATGATGTCGCTGAAGGTTAACATATTCATCAGATTTATTAATTTGCTTTATGAATAACTTAAAGAACATTCAGATAATTTTACCTGCTCTTTTAGTGTTAAATTCTGATGAGAAAACAAACCAGCAGAAATATCTCTGGCGAATTAATCGCTATATAAATATGTTTATAACCATTTGAAATGTGAGCAAAAGCCCGTTTTTGCCACGCTTCCCGCCACTCTTTTGATCCTGCTACAGGTTTTACCCCGATCGGGGTATGCATCTTTGACACATCCTTTAATATCTTAGCGGCTATAAAAATGGCTTATTAATTATGCGGTTTATTTGGTCGCTCTCAATTTTCAGAGCGCGTTAATGATGGAAGGTCAATGTGAAGATTGATGCATCCCGTCGGGGCATACTCACTGGTCGCTGGCGCAAAGCCAGTAACGGTATCCGTCCGCCCTGGTCCGGTGATGAATCTCATTTTCTGACCCATTGCACCCGCTGCGACGCCTGTATTAATGCTTGTGAAAACAACATTCTGCAACGCGGCGCGGGTGGTTATCCGAGCGTTAATTTCAAAAATAACGAGTGCAGCTTCTGCTACGCCTGCGCGCAGGCTTGCCCCGAATCACTATTTTCTCCGCGCCACACCAGGGCCTGGGATTTGCAGTTCACTATCGGGGAAGCCTGCCTGGCGTATCAGTCAGTTGAATGCCGCCGCTGTCAGGATAGCTGTGAGCCAATGGCAATTATCTTTCGCCCGACGCTCTCCGGGATCTACCAGCCGCAACTTAATAGCCAACTTTGCAACGGATGTGGAGCATGTGCAGCCAGCTGTCCGGTATCAGCCATAACTGCGGAGTATCTCCATGCACACTAACTGGCAAGTTTGCAGCCTGGTCGTGCAGGCCAAAAGCGAACGAATTTCAGACATCAGCACCCAACTGAACGCCTTTACCGGCTGTGAAGTTGCTGTCAGCGACGCGCCGAGCGGTCAGTTGATTGTGGTGGTGGAAGCAGAAGACAGCGAAACGCTGATCCAAACCATTGAGTCAGTACGCAACGTAGAGGGCGTGCTGGCGGTGTCGCTGGTTTATCACCAGCAGGAAGAGCAAGGTGAGGAAACACCATGAAACTCAGTCGTCGTAGCTTTATGAAAGCTAACGCCGTTGCGGCCGCTGCGGCGGCTGCCGGTCTCAGCGTGCCGGGCGTTGCCCGCGCCGTTGTTGGTCAGCAGGAAGCCATTAAATGGGATAAAGCGCCGTGCCGTTTCTGCGGTACGGGTTGCGGCGTTCTGGTCGGAACGCAGCAGGGGCGTGTGGTGGCCTGTCAGGGCGACCCGGACGCACCGGTTAACCGTGGCCTGAACTGCATTAAGGGCTATTTCCTGCCCAAAATCATGTACGGTAAAGACCGTTTGACGCAGCCGCTGCTGCGTATGAAAAACGGTAAATATGACAAAGAAGGCGAATTTACCCCAATCACCTGGGATCAGGCCTTCGATGTGATGGAAGAGAAATTCAAAACCGCCCTGAAAGAAAAAGGGCCGGAATCGATCGGTATGTTCGGTTCTGGTCAGTGGACTATCTGGGAAGGTTATGCCGCGTCCAAGCTGTTTAAAGCGGGCTTCCGTTCGAACAACATCGACCCGAACGCGCGTCACTGTATGGCGTCGGCAGTAGTTGGCTTTATGCGTACCTTTGGTATGGATGAGCCGATGGGCTGCTACGACGACATCGAGCAGGCTGACGCGTTTGTGCTGTGGGGCGCAAACATGGCGGAGATGCACCCGATCCTCTGGTCGCGCATCACTAACCGTCGTCTTTCTAACCAGAACGTCACCGTGGCGGTGCTTTCTACCTACCAGCATCGTAGCTTCGAGCTGGCGGATAACGGCATCATCTTTACGCCGCAATCTGACCTGGTGATCCTGAACTATATCGCCAACTATATCATTCAAAACAATGCGATAAATCAGGACTTCTTCAGCAAACACGTTAACCTGCGCAAAGGGGCGACGGACATCGGCTACGGTTTACGTCCGACCCATCCGCTGGAAAAAGCAGCGAAGAATCCGGGTTCTGACGCCTCCGAACCAATGAGCTTTGAAGATTACAAAGCCTTCGTTGCTGAATATACGCTGGAAAAAACCGCCGAAATGACCGGCGTGCCGAAAGACCAGTTAGAACAACTGGCGCAGCTGTATGCCGATCCGAACAAGAAAGTCATCTCCTACTGGACGATGGGCTTCAACCAGCATACCCGTGGTGTATGGGCCAACAACCTGGTCTACAACCTGCACCTGCTGACCGGCAAAATTTCCCAGCCGGGTTGCGGTCCGTTCTCCCTGACCGGGCAGCCTTCCGCGTGTGGTACTGCGCGTGAAGTGGGCACCTTTGCTCACCGTCTGCCTGCGGACATGGTGGTGACTAACGAGAAACATCGTGATATTTGCGAGAAGAAGTGGAATATCCCGAGTGGCACCATTCCGGCGAAAATCGGTCTGCACGCGGTGGCACAAGACCGTGCGCTGAAAGACGGCAAACTGAATGTTTACTGGACCATGTGTACCAATAACATGCAGGCCGGACCGAACATTAATGAAGAGCGTATGCCGGGCTGGCGCGATCCGCGCAACTTTATCATCGTTTCCGATCCGTATCCGACGGTCAGTGCGCTGGCAGCCGACTTGATCCTGCCGACCGCAATGTGGGTAGAAAAAGAGGGGGCTTACGGTAACGCCGAACGCCGTACTCAATTCTGGCGTCAGCAGGTACAGGCACCGGGCGAAGCGAAATCGGATCTCTGGCAGTTAGTTCAGTTCTCCCGCCGCTTCAAAACTGAAGAAGTGTGGCCGGAAGAGTTGCTGGCGAAGAAACCTGAACTGCGTGGCAAAACGCTGTATGAGGTTCTGTATGCCACTCCGGAAGTGAGCAAATTCCCGGTATCCGAACTGGCGGAAGATCAGCTGAATGACGAATCCCGCGAGTTGGGCTTCTATCTGCAAAAAGGGTTGTTCGAAGAGTACGCATGGTTTGGTCGCGGTCACGGTCACGATCTCGCGCCGTTCGATGATTACCACAAAGCACGCGGCCTGCGCTGGCCGGTGGTGAACGGTAAAGAAACGCAGTGGCGTTACAGCGAAGGTAACGACCCGTACGTGAAAGCGGGCGAAGGCTACAAGTTCTACGGTAAACCGGATGGCAAAGCGGTGATCTTCGCGCTGCCGTTCGAACCGGCGGCGGAAGCACCGGATGAAGAGTACGACCTGTGGCTCTCTACCGGACGCGTCCTGGAGCACTGGCATACCGGCAGTATGACTCGCCGTGTACCGGAACTGCACCGCGCCTTCCCTGAAGCGGTCCTGTTTATTCACCCGCTGGATGCGAAAGCGCGCGATCTGCGTCGTGGCGACAAAGTGAAAGTGGTTTCTCGCCGTGGCGAAGTGATCTCGATTGTCGAAACGCGCGGTCGTAACCGTCCGCCGCAGGGCCTGGTGTACATGCCGTTCTTCGACGCCGCACAGCTGGTTAACAAACTGACGCTGGACGCGACCGATCCGCTCTCGAAAGAGACGGACTTCAAGAAGTGCGCGGTCAAACTGGAGAAGGTGTAAGCCATTATGTCCCGGTCAGCGAAACCTCAAAATGGTCGCCGCCGCTTTCTGCGCGATGTCGTTCGCACAGCAGGCGGGCTGGCTGCCGTGGGTGTGGCGCTGGGGTTACAACAGCAAACCGCACGCGCATCTGGCGTGCGGTTGCGCCCGCCCGGAGCCATAAACGAGAACGCCTTTGCCAGTGCCTGTGTGCGTTGCGGTCAGTGTGTTCAGGCTTGCCCTTACGACACCTTAAAACTGGCGACCCTGGCCTCTGGTCTGTCGGCGGGCACGCCATATTTTGTCGCACGGGATATTCCTTGCGAAATGTGTGAGGACATTCCGTGCGCCAAAGTGTGCCCGAGCGGTGCGCTGGATCGTGAGATCGAATCGATCGACGACGTGCGGATGGGGCTGGCGGTACTGGTGGACCAGGAAAACTGTCTCAACTTTCAGGGGCTGCGCTGCGATGTTTGTTATCGCGAATGCCCGAAAATTGATGAGGCCATCACCCTGGAGCTGGAGCGCAACACGCGTACCGGTAAGCACGCCCGCTTTCTGCCGACGGTTCACAGCGACGCCTGTACCGGCTGCGGTAAGTGCGAAAAAGTGTGCGTGCTGGAACAACCGGCAATCAAGGTGTTACCGCTGTCACTGGCGAAAGGGGAGTTAGGTCACCATTACCGCTTCGGCTGGCTGGAGGGGAACAATGGCAAATCGTAAACGTGACGCCGGGCGCGAGGCGCTGGAGAAAAAAGGCTGGTGGCGCAGTCACCGTTGGTTAGTGTTACGTCGCCTTTGTCAGTTCTTCGTGCTGGGGATGTTTTTGAGCGGTCCGTGGTTTGGTGTGTGGATCTTGCACGGCAACTACAGCAGTAGCCTGTTATTCGACACCGTTCCACTGACCGATCCGCTGATGACACTGCAAAGTCTTGCCAGCGGTCATCTGCCTGCCACGGTGGCGTTGACCGGTGCGGTGATTATCACAGTGCTCTACGCCCTGGCAGGAAAGCGATTATTTTGCAGCTGGGTCTGTCCGCTGAACCCGATTACCGACTTAGCAAATTGGTTACGCAGACGATTTGACCTCAATCAGTCTGCGACGATCCCTCGCCATATTCGCTACGTGCTGTTGGTGGTCATTCTGGTGGGATCGGCCTTAACTGGCACGTTCATCTGGGAATGGATCAACCCCGTTTCTCTGATGGGGCGTAGCCTGGTAATGGGCTTCGGCAGCGGCGCGCTGCTTATTCTCGCGCTGTTTTTATTTGATCTACTGGTCGTTGAACACGGCTGGTGCGGGCACATTTGTCCGGTTGGTGCACTGTATGGCGTGCTGGGTAGCAAAGGTGTGATTACCGTTGCGGCCACCGATCGGCAGAAATGTAACCGCTGTATGGATTGTTTTCATGTTTGCCCGGAACCGCATGTGCTACGTGCCCCGGTGCTGGATGAACAAAGCCCGGTGCAGGTCACCAGCCGCGATTGCATGACGTGCGGTCGCTGCGTGGATGTCTGTTCTGAGGATGTATTTACAATAACTACACGATGGAGTTCGGGAGCGAAATCATGAAAAGCCATGACCTGAAGAAAGCGCTGTGTCAATGGACGGCGATGCTGGCCCTGGTGGTAAGCGGCGCGGTTTGGGCGGCTAATGGCGTCGATTTTAGCCAGTCGCCGGAAGTATCCGGGACGCAGGAAGGGGCCATTCGGATGCCAAAAGAGCAGGATCGGATGCCGCTGAACTATGTGAATCAGCCGCCAATGATCCCGCATAGCGTTGAAGGTTATCAGGTAACGACCAATACCAACCGCTGCTTGCAGTGCCACGGTGTCGAAAGTTATCGCACCACTGGCGCGCCGCGCATTAGTCCTACTCACTTTATGGACAGCGACGGCAAAGTGGGCGCGGAAGTGGCTCCGCGTCGTTATTTCTGTCTGCAATGTCACGTACCGCAGGCCGATACCGCGCCAATCGTGGGGAATACCTTTACCCCATCAAAAGGTTACGGGAAATAAGAGGTTATTATGGGAAATTCTGACCGTAAGCCTGGTCTGATTAAGCGCCTGTGGAAATGGTGGCGTACCCCCAGCCGTCTGGCGCTAGGGACGCTGCTGTTGATCGGTTTTGTCGGCGGCATCGTCTTCTGGGGCGGCTTTAACACCGGGATGGAAAAAGCCAATACCGAAGAGTTCTGCATTAGCTGCCACGAAATGCGTAACACGGTGTATCAGGAATACATGGATTCCGTGCACTACAACAACCGTAGCGGCGTCCGTGCGACCTGTCCGGATTGTCACGTTCCGCACGAGTTTGTGCCAAAGATGATACGCAAGCTCAAAGCAAGTAAAGAGCTGTATGGTAAAATTTTTGGCGTTATTGACACGCCGCAGAAATTTGAAGCTCATCGCCTGACGATGGCACAGAATGAGTGGCGGCGCATGAAGGACAACAACTCGCAGGAGTGCCGTAACTGTCACAACTTCGAGTATATGGATACAACCGCCCAGAAATCGGTTGCCGCGAAGATGCATGACCAGGCGGTGAAAGATGGGCAAACCTGTATTGATTGCCATAAAGGGATAGCGCACAAGCTGCCCGACATGCGTGAAGTCGAGCCAGGTTTTTAACAGGGTTATTGCGTGGGTATGCTTGAAGCCAGAGAGTTACTTTGCGAGCGGGATGAACGAACCTTATTTAGTGGTTTATCATTTACGCTGAACGCAGGAGAGTGGGTACAAATCACCGGTAGCAACGGCGCGGGGAAGACAACGCTTCTCCGTTTGCTGACGGGGTTGTCTCGCCCTGACGCAGGCGAGGTTCTCTGGCAAGGGCAGCCCTTGCATCAGGTACGCGACAGCTACCATCAAAACCTGTTATGGATAGGCCATCAGCCGGGGATCAAAACCCGGCTGACGGCGTTAGAAAATCTGCACTTTTATCATCGCGATGGCGATACCGCACAATGTCTGGAAGCCCTGGCGCAGGCCGGGCTTGCCGGATTCGAAGATATTCCTGTAAATCAACTTTCTGCCGGGCAACAACGCCGCGTCGCTTTAGCGCGTCTGTGGCTGACCCGTGCCACGTTATGGATACTCGACGAGCCTTTTACCGCGATTGACGTTAACGGCGTCGATCGTCTGACCCAGCGTATGGCGCAGCATACGGAGCAGGGGGGGATTGTGATTCTGACTACCCACCAGCCGCTCAACGTTGCTGAAAGTAAAATTCGCCGCATTTCACTGACGCAAACGGGGGCCGCATGATGTTCTGGCGCATTTTCCGTCTTGAGCTGCGCGTAGCGTTTCGCCATAGCGCCGAAATCGCCAACCCGCTGTGGTTCTTCCTGATTGTAATTACCCTTTTTCCGCTCAGTATCGGTCCGGAGCCGCAACTGCTGGCGCGTATTGCGCCGGGCATTATCTGGGTTGCTGCGCTGCTTTCATCCTTGCTGGCACTCGAGCGACTGTTCCGTGACGATTTGCAGGACGGCAGTCTTGAACAATTGATGTTGTTGCCGTTACCCTTGCCCGCCGCTGTGCTGGCGAAGGTGATGGCGCACTGGATGGTAACCGGTCTGCCGTTACTCATCCTTTCGCCCCTGGTAGCAATGCTACTGGGAATGGATGTTTATGGCTGGCAAGTGATGGCGTTAACGCTACTGCTGGGAACCCCTACGCTTGGCTTTCTTGGTGCGCCGGGCGTGGCGCTGACAGTGGGACTTAAGCGCGGTGGTGTGCTGCTCAGCATACTGGTGTTACCGCTGACTATCCCATTACTCATCTTTGCCACCGCCGCGATGGACGCGGCTTCTATGCATTTGCCCGTTGATGGGTATCTGGCAATTTTAGGCGCGTTGCTGGCAGGCACCGCGACATTAAGTCCTTTTGCGACGGCGGCAGCGTTACGAATCAGCATTCAATAACGCTGGATTACTGATTTTTGTTCGAGTCTGGTATCGAAACTATGTGGAAAACACTGCATCAACTGGCGATCCCACCACGGCTGTATCAAATCTGTGGCTGGTTTATACCGTGGCTGGCAATTGCCAGTGTGGTCGTGCTTACCGTCGGCTGGATCTGGGGATTCGGCTTTGCTCCGGCTGATTATCAGCAGGGAAATAGCTACCGCATTATCTACCTGCATGTGCCTGCGGCGATCTGGTCGATGGGCATTTATGCATCAATGGCGGTGGCAGCGTTTATTGGCCTGGTCTGGCAGATGAAAATGGCCAACCTGGCGGTGGCGGCGATGGCCCCCATTGGTGCCGTGTTTACCTTTATTGCCCTGGTTACCGGCTCTGCATGGGGAAAACCGATGTGGGGCACCTGGTGGGTATGGGATGCACGTCTGACTTCTGAACTGGTGCTGCTGTTTCTGTATGTTGGTGTCATTGCCCTGTGGCACGCCTTCGACGACCGTCGTCTGGCTGGCCGTGCGGCAGGTATCCTGGTGCTGATTGGCGTGGTGAATCTGCCGATTATTCATTACTCCGTTGAGTGGTGGAACACCCTGCATCAGGGATCAACGCGGATGCAGCAAAGTATCGATCCGGCGATGCGTTCGCCGCTGCGCTGGTCGATTTTTGGCTTCCTGCTCCTGTCTGCCACGCTGACGCTGATGCGGATGCGTAATTTGATTTTGCTGATGGAAAAACGCCGTCCGTGGGTGAGTGAACTGATACTGAAAAGAGGCCGTAAATGACCCCTGCATTTGCTTCCTGGAATGAATTTTTCGCAATGGGCGGTTACGCCTTTTTTGTCTGGCTGGCGGTGGTGATGACCGTTATTCCGCTGGTGGTTTTGGTCGTGCACTCGGTGATGCAACATCGCGCAATTCTGCGTGGCGTGGCGCAACAGCGGGCGCGTGAGGCGCGTTTACGTGCTGCGCAACAGCAGGAGGCTGCATGAATATTCGCCGTAAAAACCGCTTGTGGATTGCCTGTGCCGTGCTGGCGGGGCTGGCGCTGACTATCGGTCTGGTGCTATATGCGCTGCGCTCGAATATTGATCTCTTTTATACGCCGGGGGAGATTCTCTACGGCAAGCGTGAAACTCAGCAGATGCCGGAAGTCGGTCAGCGTCTGCGCGTTGGCGGGATGGTGATGCCGGGGAGTGTGCAGCGCGATCCCAATTCGCTAAAAGTAACTTTCACCATTTACGACGCTGAAGGTTCAGTAGATGTCTCTTACGAAGGCATTTTGCCGGATCTGTTCCGTGAAGGGCAGGGCGTTGTGGTGCAGGGCGAACTGGAAAAAGGCAATCATATCCTCGCGAAAGAAGTGCTGGCGAAACACGATGAAAACTACACGCCGCCAGAAGTTGAGAAAGCGATGGAAGCTAACCACCGTCGCCCGGCGAGTGTTTATAAGGACCCAGCATCATGATGCCAGAAATTGGTAACGGGCTGCTGTGTCTGGCGCTAGGAATTGCGCTGCTGCTGTCCGTGTATCCGCTATGGGGCGTGGCGCGCGGGGACGCGCGCATGATGGCGTCTTCCCGCTTGTTTGCCTGGCTGCTGTTTATGTCTGTGGCTGGCGCATTTCTGGTGCTGGTCAATGCTTTCGTGGTCAACGACTTTACCGTCACCTATGTTGCCAGCAACTCCAATACCCAGCTTCCGGTGTGGTATCGCGTGGCGGCTACCTGGGGCGCGCATGAAGGCTCGCTCCTGCTGTGGGTGCTACTGATGAGCGGCTGGACCTTTGCGGTAGCGATTTTTAGTCAGCGTATTCCGCTGGATATTGTTGCCCGCGTACTGGCGATAATGGGGATGGTCAGTGTCGGCTTTTTGCTGTTCATTCTCTTTACCTCTAACCCGTTCTCACGCACGCTGCCGAATTTCCCGATTGAAGGGCGCGATCTTAACCCACTGTTGCAGGATCCGGGGCTAATTTTCCACCCGCCTCTGCTCTATATGGGGTACGTCGGTTTCTCGGTGGCGTTTGCTTTTGCCATTGCATCTTTGTTGAGTGGGCGTCTGGACAGCACTTATGCGCGTTTTACTCGTCCGTGGACGCTGGCTGCGTGGATCTTCCTGACGCTCGGCATTGTGCTCGGTTCCGCATGGGCCTATTACGAACTCGGCTGGGGCGGCTGGTGGTTCTGGGATCCGGTAGAAAACGCCTCGTTTATGCCGTGGCTGGTGGGGACTGCGCTGATGCACTCACTGGCGGTCACTGAACAACGCGCCAGCTTCAAAGCGTGGACATTACTGCTGGCAATCAGTGCCTTCTCGTTGTGTCTGCTGGGGACTTTCCTGGTGCGTTCCGGCGTGCTGGTATCGGTACACGCGTTTGCCTCTGATCCGGCACGCGGTATGTTTATCCTCGCCTTTATGGTACTGGTGATTGGTGGTTCGCTGCTGCTGTTTGCCGCGCGTGGACACAAAGTTCGCTCACGCGTAAACAATGCGCTGTGGTCGCGGGAATCTCTGCTGTTAGCGAACAACGTTTTGCTGGTCGCCGCGATGCTGGTGGTATTACTGGGGACGCTGCTGCCGTTAGTGCACAAGCAACTGGGACTGGGCAGCATTTCGATTGGCGAACCGTTCTTCAACACCATGTTTACCTGGCTGATGGTGCCGTTTGCGCTGCTGCTTGGTGTCGGTCCTCTGGTGCGCTGGGGGCGCGATCGCCCACGTAAAATCCGCAATTTATTGATTATCGCCTTCATCTCAACGCTGGTGCTGTCGCTGCTGCTGCCGTGGCTGTTCGAAAGCAAAGTTGTGGCGATGACGGTGCTCGGCCTGGCAATGGCCTGCTGGATTGCGGTGCTGGCAATTGCGGAAGCTGCGCTGCGTATTTCACGCGGTACGAAAACCACCTTCAGTTATTGGGGAATGGTGGCGGCTCACCTGGGGCTGGCAGTGACAATTGTTGGTATTGCCTTTAGCCAGAACTATAGCGTTGAGCGTGATGTGCGCATGAAGTCCGGCGATAGTGTCGATATTCATGAATATCGCTTCACCTTCCGTGATGTCAAAGAGGTGACTGGCCCGAACTGGCGTGGCGGTGTGGCGACTATCGGCGTAACGCGCGATGGCAAGCCGGAAACGGTGCTGTATGCGGAAAAACGTTATTACAACACTGCCGGGTCGATGATGACCGAAGCGGCGATTGACGGCGGCATCACGCGTGACCTGTACGCCGCGCTCGGTGAAGAGCTGGAAAACGGCGCGTGGGCCGTGCGTCTTTACTACAAACCGTTTGTTCGCTGGATTTGGGCGGGCGGGCTGATGATGGCATTGGGCGGGCTGCTGTGCCTGTTTGATCCTCGCTATCGTAAGCGCGTGAACCCGCAGAAAACTGCGCCGGAGGCTGTATGAAGCGCAAAGTATTGTTAATTCCGTTGATTATCTTCCTGGCGATTGCCACGGCGCTACTGTGGCAGCTGGCGCGTAATGCCGAAGGGGATGATCCGACCAATCTGGAATCGGCGCTCATTGGCAAGCCAGTGCCGAAGTTTCGCCTCGAATCACTGGACAATCCGGGGCAGTTTTATCAGGCGGATGTGCTGACTCAGGGCAAACCGGTGCTGCTTAACGTCTGGGCGACCTGGTGTCCGACCTGCCGTGCGGAACATCAATATCTGAATCAGCTTTCTGCGCAGGGCATCCGCGTGGTCGGCATGAACTATAAAGACGATCGCCAGAAGGCAATCAGCTGGCTGAAAGAGCTGGGCAATCCTTACGCGCTAAGCCTGTTTGATGGCGACGGCATGTTAGGGCTGGATCTCGGTGTCTATGGCGCGCCAGAAACGTTCCTTATTGACGGCAACGGCATCATTCGCTATCGCCATGCGGGCGATCTCAATCCTCGCGTCTGGGAAGAAGAGATCAAGCCACTGTGGGAGAAATACAGTAAGGAGGCCGCACAATGAGGTTTTTATTGGGCGTGCTGATGCTGATGATCTCCGGCTCAGCGCTGGCGACTATCGACGTGTTGCAGTTTAAAGATGAAGCACAGGAACAACAGTTCCGTCAGCTCACTGAAGAACTGCGCTGCCCGAAATGCCAGAACAACAGCATTGCCGATTCCAACTCGATGATTGCCACCGACCTGCGCCAGAAAGTGTATGAACTGATGCAGGAAGGCAAAAGTAAGAAAGAGATTGTCGATTATATGGTGGCGCGTTACGGCAACTTCGTCACTTACGATCCGCCGTTAACGCCGCTGACCGTGCTGCTGTGGGTGCTGCCAGTAGTGGCTATTGGCATTGGCGGTTGGGTCATATACGCCCGTTCGCGGCGTCGGGTACGCGTGGTGCCGGAAGCGTTTCCAGAACAAAGCGTGCCGGAAGGTAAGCGTGCCGGATATATTGTTTATCTGCCGGGTATTGTGGTGGCGTTAATTGTGGCTGGCGTCAGCTACTACCAGACTGGCAATTATCAGCAGGTGAAAATCTGGCAGCAGGCCACGGCACAGGCTCCGGCGTTACTGGACAGGGCGCTGGATCCGAAAGCCGATCCGCTCAACGAAGAAGAGATGTCGCGCCTTGCGCTGGGGATGCGTACTCAACTGCAAAAAAATCCGGGAGATATAGAAGGCTGGATTATGTTGGGCCGCGTTGGCATGGCGCTGGGTAACGCCAGTATCGCCACCGATGCATACGCCACTGCGTATCGCCTCGATCCGAAAAACAGCGATGCTGCACTGGGATACGCTGAAGCGTTGACACGTTCATCTGATCCCAACGACAACCGCCTCGGCGGCGAACTGCTGCGCCAGTTGGTGAGAACGGACCATAGCAATATCCGTGTGTTAAGCATGTATGCATTTAATGCCTTTGAGCAGCAACGATTTGGCGAAGCCGTTGCCGCGTGGGAGATGATGTTGAAACTCTTACCTGCCAACGATACTCGCCGTGCGGTGATCGAACGTAGTATCGCGCAGGCGATGCAACATTTGTCGCCGCAGGAGAGTAAATAAAAAGTGGCCCGATGGTGATGCCATCGGGCTATTTTTATTGTGCCCCGCGTTGTTGCAGGAACAGAATGGTGGCCGCCACGCGTGAGCGGACGTTGAGTTTACGCAGCAGATTGCGAATATGGACTTTTACTGTCTGCTCGGAAATATTCAACACCGAGGCAATCTGTTTATTTGACAGCCCCTGTGCCAGCTCGTGCAGAACATCCAGCTCGCGTTCTGTCAGCACGCTGAAGGGGTCTTCTTCCGCGCCAAACATTTCACGTTCACGTAAGTACTGATTGACGCGTTCGCTAAAGACTTTGCTGCCTTTCGCTCCGGCACGAATTGCTTCCAGTAACACTTCCGGGTCGCTGTCTTTCAACAGATAACCGTCTGCGCCTGCGTCTATCAGTGCAAAGACATCGCTGGAGGCATCTGATACGGTCAGGATAATAATTTGCGCGGTAACGCCATCCCTGCGCAAGGCATTGAGGGTATCCAGGCCACTCATGCCTTTCATATTGAGATCCAGCAAGATCACGTCGATATCCAGTCTATTCGCCAGATCGATCGCGCTTGCGCCGTCGCCCGCTTCGGCGACCACTTCAAAGCCAGAATCAAGCTCCAGTAACTGACGAACACCGCGTCGCATAAGTGGATGATCATCCACAATCATCACCTGAAAAGGCGTTGCTTCAGGCATAGTAGTCTCCTGAGGTTTTATTAGAATCATTATGTTTGAGCGTAGCGTTGGTAACGCTACCAGGCGCGTGAATGTTACCCCATTTTATGTATGGACATGTAGTGAAAACTACAACTTTGTCGTTCGCTTTGGCATCATCTTCATTATAAAGACGGAATTTTGCATCAGCTTCTCATCAGGAAAAACAACTAAAAAATCAATCACAATACTTGTGCATTTCTTTAAACAGTTTTTAAAAACTGACTCCGGGTATGGAGCTATGGGTATTTTCTGTCCCCAATGCTTTTAACAGCAATTAATTTCATAGGATGAAAGCTTAATGCACCAATCTGGTTCTGTTTCTCTTTGTCGTTCCGCAATATCTGTTCTGGTGGCTACAGCGTTATATTCACCCATAGCATTGGCATTAACTGTTGAGTATGGTGAGACAGTTGATGGTGTTGTCCTGGAAAAAGATATCCAGCTGGTTTATTGGACCGCCAATAATACGAAAATCAATCCTGGCGGAGAACAGCATATATAAGAATTAGGTGTAAGTAGTAATACTGAAATTAACGGGGGATATCAGTACATTGAAATAAATGGCACCGCAGAATACTCAGTATTAAATGATGGTTATCAAATTGTTCAAATGGGTGGCGCGGTAAACCAGACTACGATCAATAATGGAGTGCTACAGGTTTATGGCGCGGCGACTGATCCCACGATTAAAGGAGGGCGCGGTGATGCGGCATTTACGTTGGGCAATGCCGGAAGCGTTGTTGATATCAGTACGTATGAATATACCTTGCTGGATAATGGCAACCATAGCTGGAGTCTCGCAGAGAATCGCGTACAAATGCCCCCTTCAACCACGGATGTGCTGAATATGGCGGCAGCACAACCGCTGGTATTTGATGCAGAACTGGACACCGTGCGTGGGCGTCTTGGTAGCGTAAAAGGCGTTAATTACGATACGGCGATGTGGAGTTCGGCAATTAACAGCTGCAACAACGTGAACACTGATGCGGGAGCTGGCTTTGAGCAAACATTGACGGGCCTGACGCTCGGTATCGATAGTCGTTTCTCCCGTGAAGAAAGCAGCACAACTCAGGCGGGTGTAGTCTGGACGTTCTGATAACAGAAAATAAACAGGTCGTGATGTGTCGCTGTCTGTTTATCGAATTAAATGCAGATATAAAAAAACCAACCGCAATAGGTTGGTTTTCTTGGGATTTTTGGTCGGCACGAGAGGATTTGAACCTCCGACCCCCGACACCCCATGACGGTGCGCTACCAGGCTGCGCTACGTGCCGACTCGTGGCTGTTAATACTACCGTTTTCCACACCGATTGCAAGTAAGATATTTTGCTAACTGATTTATAATTAATCAGTTAGCGATAAAACGCTTCTCGTCTGTCAGTACTTGCAATAACAAACTTAACTGTGGTTTTTCATCTTTCACTCTTTCACCACGTAAGTTGTAAGTGCGGTATTTACCGTTATTGTTCAGCACCAGCGTCTTTTTCGGGGTGGTAATTGCCAGCGTATCGTTATCCGCGGCGGTAACCCAGTAATGGCGGCGTTGAGGGTTGAACAAATCCTGACCTTGCGAATATTCGCTGGCAGGTGTGCTGACATGTAGCAGGCGTTGCATCAGCGTCGTCATCAGATCGGTATGATCAGTCAGCGCATTAATACGCTGCGCCGGCGTGCCTGGCCAGTGAATCACTAATGGCACCTGCAGATGACCGTGGGACCAGTCAAAGGTTTCTTCCTCTTCGCTCAGCGGAATACCCCGCCCGGCAGTGATAATCACCACCGTATTGTCCAGTTTGCCAGAATCACGCAGTGCATTGAGCACGCGGTTGATCTGGTCATCGACATTGCCTACTGCTCGGCTATATTTCCGTGCAAATGCCTGCTGATTGCTGTCGTCAATGTTTGTGCCATTGAAAGAGACCCACGAGAACCAGCGGTTATCTTCTTGTGCGTAGCGGCCCAGCCAGTTGATCCACTGCGTGGCGGTCTGTTCGTCGGATTGGGTGCGTACACTCGGCATCGAGAAATCTGACAACAATGCCTGCCGATACAGCGGGCTGGTAAAGCCATCTGACGAGAATAACCCCAGCTGATAGCCTTGCTGATTAAGCGCAGTAATTAACGCCGCAGGCGTACGGGTCGACAAAATGCCGTCCATATAGCTTGGCGAGATGCCATAAAACAGGCCAAAGATGCCGTTGTCTGTAGTGTTGCCGGAGCTCATATGACGCGTGAACGAAATATTTTGCTCAGCAAAACCTGCCAGCGCAGGCATCTGCTTCTCGAAGCGTGAGTAGTTCAGGCCATCGACAGTAATCAACAGCACATTCTGCCCGGTGCCCATATCGCGATAGCGCAGTTCGCTTAACGGGTACTGAACGGAAACGGCGTCTGGATTGCCTTGCTCAATAAGACGGCGTTGATACTCCTGCGCATCAAGCAGGCCATGCTTCTCAAGAAAACGTCGTGCCGTCATCGGGTACGAAAGCGGCAGGTTAGCGCGCTGCATGGTGATCGGGCGATAGAAGTTGGCATCGGCCCAGATATAAACCACATGCGAGGCGATAAAGGCGATAAATAAGAATGCGGCCAGCGGGCGCGCGAAGCGCCGACGACGCGTCAGGCTGCGCAGCTTTTGCCAGCTCCACGTCGCAAACACCAGTTCAAGCAATAAAATAACCGGCACACTGATGAACATTAGCTGCCAGTCGCGCGCCATCTCATTTTCGTCTGGGTTGATAACCAGCTGCCAGACGATGGGATTAAGATGGAGATGGAAACGAGTAAAGACTTCGCTGTCGATCAGTAATAGCGTCATTCCCGCCGTTGCCAGAATGACGGACAAAAACCTCATCAGCCTCTGGGAGCCGACGATAAAGGTTAGCGGGAAGAGGATCAGCAAGTAGGTGGCGAACACCAGGAAGCTGAAATGACCGATAATGCTTACGTAGGAATAAATGCGACCAGCAAGCGTTGTCGGCCAGTCGGCGATAAACAGGTAACGGCTGCCAATGACGAGCGAAAGCAGAATATTGAACAGTGCAAACCAGTGCCCCCAACTGACCATCTGGGAGACTTTTTCACGGTAGCGCTGACGATGAGTTACCATAACCTGTTATCTGTTTCCCTTAGTGCGCTTTGTCTTCGTTGATAGAGGACTGTAAGGCGCGGGCAAAAGAGTTGGCAATTGCCTGGCGTTGGGCCGGGGCAATGCTGGTGTTGATAAGGTTAGTGACCATGTTGCCTAACACCATCAGGGAAAGGTCGGTCGGAGCCTTATGTTTTTCCAGTACGTTGAGCAGCTCTGCGAGCAATTGTTCAACCTGTTCATCACTGTAGCGGGAAATTTGTGGCATAAATCGAAATCAGTTAGTTGATGAAAGGGCAACATATTACCGTAGCAACGGTTTTTTTTCTGCTTTTTTATGCGTTAAATCATTCTCGTTACGCTGCCTTCTGTAAAATGACCGCCATCTTTTATTGCGTCGCTTAACCGGCGGTGGTTGAATACCGCCCGGTCTTAAAGGAGAGTTTATCATGAGTCTGGATATCAACCAGATTGCTCTGCACCAGCTTATCAAGCGTGATGAGCAGAACCTTGAGCTGGTGTTGCGCGATTCATTGCTGGAACCGACGGAAACCGTCGTTGAGATGGTGGCAGAACTGCATCGGGTCTATAGCGCCAAAAATAAAGCTTACGGCTTGTTTAGCGAAGAGAGTGAACTGGCGCAGACGCTGCGCTTACAGCGTCAGGGCGAAGAGGACTTTCTGGCATTTAGCCGCGCGGCAACCGGTCGCCTGCGTGACGAATTAGCGAAATATCCTTTTGCTGACGGTGGATTCGTGCTGTTTTGCCACTATCGCTATCTGGCGGTGGAGTATCTGCTGGTGGCAGTTCTGAGCAACCTGAGCAGTATGCGTGTTAACGAAAATCTCGACATCAACCCAACCCATTATCTTGATATCAATCATGCGGATATTGTTGCGCGTATCGATTTAACCGAGTGGGAAACCAATCCAGAGTCGACCCGCTATCTCACTTTCCTGAAAGGGCGAGTAGGGCGCAAAGTGGCGGATTTCTTTATGGATTTCCTCGGTGCCAGCGAAGGGTTAAACGCGAAAGCGCAAAACCGTGGGCTGTTGCAAGCGGTCGATGATTTCACTGCCGAAGCACAACTGGATAAAGCAGAGCGACAGAACGTGCGCCAGCAGGTTTATAGCTACTGTAATGAGCAGCTGCAGGCAGGTGAAGAGATTGAACTGGAATCGCTGTCGAAAGAGCTGGCAGGCGTCAGCGAAGTGAGCTTCACGGAGTTTGCGGCTGAAAAAGGCTACGAACTGGAAGAGAGCTTCCCGGCAGACCGTAGCACACTGCGTCAGTTGACGAAGTTTGCCGGTAGCGGCGGTGGCTTGACTATTAACTTTGATGCGATGCTGTTAGGTGAACGCATCTTCTGGGATCCAGCAACCGATACCCTGACCATTAAAGGCACGCCGCCGAACTTGCGCGATCAATTGCAGCGCCGGACGTCTGGCGGCAATTAATCGGTTTTGTGTTCTGAATGCCAGATGCGGCGTGAACGCCTTATCTGGCCTGCAAAAAATAGCGATACCGTAATCAGGCATAATTTGCAGAGACAAAAAACCCCGCCGGAGCGGGGTTTTTTACAACTTATTCAGCAATTAAGCGCGAACGAAGTCGATGTGCAGCAGCTTCGGTTTGTACGGGTGACGCTGTACGTCCTGAGCTTTAACTTTGATTTCTTTACCGTCAACAACGATGGTCAGAACTTCGCTGTAGAATTCAGCTTTAACTTGCATGTTCATGACTTTGTCGTGATCCAGTTCGACAGCCAGCGGCGCTTCTTTGCCACCGTAGATGATTGCCGGGAACTTGTTAGCGGCACGCAGGCGGCGGCTCGCACCCTTACCCTGCTCTTTACGTACTTCTGCGTTGATAGTAAACATTTCTTTCTCTCTTAAATTAATCCTGCTACAGGCGACCCAGCAACAGGTAAGTGATCTGCTTTGCGTATGCAAAAGCGGGCGAGATTCTATACTCAATCGCCTTATACATCAATCAAAACTACCATTAACCGCGTAATTCGTGCGCCCGACGAAAACGACCTTCGTAATCGAACACTTTTTCACGCACTTGCCAGTACTGGCCTTTCATGCGGGCGACGACAAAATCCGGGTGTCGCAATAAGGCTTGCTGGGCGAGGACATCGGCGGCGGTGATCCAGCGCAGCGGGATGCCCGGTGTGCGCGTATGCGGGCGGATAAAAAGCTGCTCGAAGGCAGTTCGCTGGGCGGGCGTTTGCAGACGGAAACGCTCACTCACATCCGCGCCGTCTTCATCGTAATAGGTGATTTTCAACCATTCGCCTTTTTCGTCGTGCCCATGCTGCAAAGACATGCCGCTACAGCGTAATACCAGCGCGTCTTTCAGTCGTAGCGCCGCTTTTAACATATCATCCGGGTCAACCAGAATGGTATCACACTCGCGGCAACGGCGGGCGGCAATATCATTTTCTGCGTTACATTGCGGGCAATTTTTAAAACGGAAACGGAAGTCACACTGTTCGCGATGTCCGTCGTCATCTTCAAACCATCCCTGACAGCGACGACCAAAGTGTTCAATCAATGTCCCGTCGGCAGTCGTTTTCCCCCAAAAGGTGTTGGCAAAACCGCAGGCAGGGCAGAAAACCTGTACCGGAACGTTGTCACTTTTGCCTTTCGGTGTACCAACTTCCGGCGCGTAGAGATCGTGAGGGTTACCCGCATAATCAAGAATTAAGCAATCAGTCTTGCCGGGGGCCAGGCGCAGGCCGCGCCCGACAATTTGTTGGTAAAGACTCACCGATTCGGTAGGGCGCAGAATGGCGATAAGATCGACGTGCGGGGCGTCAAATCCGGTGGTCAGTACCGCGACGTTGACCAGATAGCGAAAACGCTGGGCTTTAAAATCATCAATTAATACATCGCGCTCAGCGCCGGGTGTGTCGCCAGTAATCAGTGCTGCATCTTCGGCAGGCAGTAATCCCACAATCTCTTTTGCGTGTTCGACCGTCGCGGCGAAAATCATCACCCCTTTGCGCGTTGCAGCAAACTCCATGATTTGGCTGATGATGTGTGGCGTAATGCGTTGCTGTTTTTTCAGCTCGCGGTTGAGATCGGCTTCGCTGAACAGTCCGTTACTCTGTGCCTGCAAGCGGCTGAAATCGTATTGCACTACTGGCATATCCAGCCGTTCTGGCGGCGTCAGATAGCCGTGTTTAATCATATAACGCAGCGGCAGCTCATAAATGCAGTCACGGAAAAGGGCTTTCTCATCGCCGCGTACCATGCCGTGATAATGGAACTGGTAGATCCAGCCTTTGCCCAGTCGAAAAGGCGTGGCAGTCAGCCCCAGCAGGCGTAAGTGGGGATTCACTTTGGTCAGGTGAGTGAGGATTTGCTGATACTGGCTCTCTTCATCGTCACCAATACGGTGGCATTCATCGACAATCAACAGCGAAAATTCACCCTGAAAGGCATCAAGATTACGGGCGACCGACTGCACGCTGCCAAATACCACTTTACCGTGGCTCTCTTTGCGCTTTAGCCCGGCGGCAAAAATATCGGCTTCCAGCCCCAGCGCCTGATATTTTTCATGGTTTTGTGCCACCAGTTCTTTAACGTGTGCCAACACCAGCACGCGACCACGCGCCAGCCGCGCCAGTTCCGCTATCACCAGGCTTTTACCTGCACCGGTGGGCAGCACGATTACGGCAGGGGTTTTATGACGACGAAAATGGTTGAGCGTGGCATCCACGGCTTCTTGCTGATATGGGCGGAGTGTAAAAATCATGGTCTCGCGTAGGTAGATTATTCTGCTAATAGTATGCCACGGATCTTTTTCCCTTGAGGGAAGTTATTAGACCGCTATACTGGGCAGACAACAGTTCAGATTTTCGGGTCATTACCCGACCTCCGTTTTTTACAGGCAAAATCACACACATGCGACTTGATAAATTTATCGCACAGCAACTCGGCGTTAGCCGTGCTATTGCCGGGCGTGAAATCCGCGGCAATCGTGTCACCGTCGATGGCGAAATCGTCCGTAATGCAGCGTTCAAACTGCTCCCTGAACATGATGTCGCTTACGATGGCAACCCGCTGGCGCAGCAACACGGTCCACGTTACTTCATGCTCAATAAGCCTCAGGGCTATGTTTGCTCCACGGACGACCCGGATCACCCAACGGTGCTCTATTTTCTTGATGAACCGGTAGCGTGGAAACTGCACGCTGCAGGGCGTCTGGATATCGATACCACCGGTCTGGTACTAATGACAGATGATGGTCAGTGGTCGCACCGCATTACTTCCCCGCGCCATCATTGCGAGAAGACCTATCTGGTGACGCTGGAATCACCCGTAGCTGACGATACGGCAGAGCAATTTGCTAAAGGCGTGCAGCTGCATAACGAAAAAGATCTCACTAAGCCGGCGGTGCTGGAAGTGATTACCCCAACGCAGGTTCGTCTGACCATCAGCGAAGGGCGTTATCATCAGGTGAAACGCATGTTCGCCGCCGTGGGTAACCATGTGGTTGAGCTGCATCGTGAACGTATTGGCGGCATTACGCTGGATGCTGATTTAGCCCCCGGTGAATATCGTCCGTTAACTGAAGAAGAAATTGCCAGCGTCGTCTAACTTTTCAATGACTTTCAGGAGCCCGTTGTGACCACCCGACAGCATTCGTCGTTTGCTATTGTTTTTATCCTTGGCCTGCTGACCATGTTGATGCCGCTGTCGATTGATATGTATCTGCCTGCGCTACCGGTAATTTCAGCGCAGTTTGGTGTACCGGCGGGCAGTACGCAGATGACCCTGAGTACTTATATTCTGGGCTTTGCGTTGGGGCAGTTAATCTACGGGCCGATGGCAGACAGCTTCGGGCGTAAGCCGGTGGTTCTTGGCGGTACGCTGGTGTTTGCCGCCGCCGCGGTGGCGTGTGCGTTGGCGCAAACCATCGATCAGCTGATTGTGATGCGTTTCTTCCACGGGCTGGCTGCGGCTGCGGCCAGCGTGGTTATCAACGCTTTGATGCGTGATATCTACCCGAAAGAAGAGTTCTCACGGATGATGTCGTTTGTCATGCTGGTGACGACCATTGCACCGCTGATGGCACCGATAGTTGGCGGCTGGGTGCTGGTGTGGCTGAGCTGGCATTACATCTTCTGGATCCTCGCCGTGGCGGCGATTCTGGCTTCGGCAATGATCTTCTTTCTGATCAAAGAAACCTTACCACCGGAGCGTCGCCAGCCTTTTCACATTCGTACCACTATTGGTAACTTTGCGGCGCTGTTCCGTCATAAGCGTGTCCTGAGTTATATGCTGGCCAGCGGTTTCAGCTTTGCCGGGATGTTCTCATTCTTAAGCGCCGGACCGTTTGTCTACATTGAAATCAACCACGTCGCGCCGGAAAACTTTGGTTATTACTTTGCGCTAAACATTCTTTTTCTGTTCGTGATGACCATCTTTAACAGCCGCTTCGTCCGCCGTATTGGCGCGTTAAATATGTTCCGCTCGGGGTTGTGGATACAGTTTATTATGGCAGCGTGGATGGTCATTAGCGCGCTGCTGGGGCTGGGATTCTGGTCGCTGGTGGTTGGCGTTGCGGCGTTTGTGGGCTGCGTGTCGATGGTGTCATCCAATGCGATGGCGGTCATTCTTGATGAGTTTCCCCATATGGCGGGAACGGCATCTTCGCTGGCAGGAACCTTCCGTTTCGGCATAGGGGCAATTGTTGGCGCATTACTTTCTCTTGCGACCTTTAACTCTGCATGGCCGATGATTTGGTCAATTGCATTCTGCGCAACCAGTTCCATTCTCTTCTGTTTGTACGCCAGTCGGCCGAAAAAACGGTGATCTATTGCACAACGAGGAAGCTAAAAGGCTTCCTTTGTTGATACATGTCAACCACAAATCTATCATTCCCCCGATGTATGTATATTTTATGTAAAATCAATTTATGTAAAAAGTCACATCATTGTAGTTAAAAAGGTTGAGTTAGATCGCAGAAACGGGTACATATAGCCCCGCAAACGTGACCACGCCCGCAGATATTATTTAAATCAGAGCCATAGAGGCCACGCTGGCGAGGCATCAATCTTTACGATCTGTATAAAGACGGATTGTTGATGATGTGTTAAAGTTGATGTAAATAAACTGTGAAATAAATGTGCTTCCGGGGAAAATAAGTGACTCCATTACAACTCTCAATCGTCCATCGACTGCCGCAGAACTATCGCTGGTCTGCTGGTTTCGCAGGTTCGAAGGTTGAACCGATTCCGCAAAATGGACCGTGCGGTGACAACAGCCTGGTGGCGCTTAAATTGCTTAGCCCGGATGGTGATAATGCATGGTCGGTGATGTACAAACTAAGCCAGGCGTTAAGCGACATCGAAGTTCCATGTTCGGTGCTGGAGTGTGAAGGTGAGCCGTGCCTGTTTGTAAATCGCCAGGACGAATTTGCTGCAACATGCCGATTGAAAAATTTTGGTGTGGCAATTGCCGAACCCTTTTCAAACTACAATCCTTTTTAAGCGTCAGCTCAACGCCAGTAGCTGACGCGTATACTCCTGCTGCGGTGCGGCAAACACGCGCGCGCACGGTCCTTGTTCCACTACTTCCCCTTGTCGCAGTACGATAACCTGATGACATAACGCGCGGACAACGTGCAAATCGTGGCTGATAAACAAATAGGCCAGTTGATGCTTTTGTTGCAATGATTTCAATAGCGTCAATATTTGCGCCTGCACCGTTTTGTCGAGTGATGATGTTGGTTCATCAAGAATGATCAGCGAGGGCTTAAGAATTAACGCCCTGGCAATCGCAATACGTTGCCGCTGACCACCAGAGAACTCCGCCGGATAACGGTGGCGTGTTTCAGGATCTAATCCCACTTCATGCATCACGGCTATCACTTGTTGTTCGCGTTGTGCGGCAGAAAGCGTCGGCTGGTGAACCCGTAAGCCTTCCTCAATAATTTGCAAAACGTTGAGTCGTGGGTTGAGTGAGGAGTTTGGATCCTGAAATACCACCTGAATGCGATGACGAATAGGTAACAGCTGGCGGCGATTTAAATTTTGCAGTGGCTGACCGTCAAAGACGATGCTGCCATGAGAATTAATCAGTCGCAGCAGCGCCAGTCCCGTCGTGCTTTTCCCGGAACCGGACTCGCCCACTAAACCCAGTGTTTCACCCGCCCGTAGCGTAAAACTGATGTTTTTCACCACCACATTATGATCCACAATGCGCTTCAAAATCCCTTTGCGGATGGGGAAGGCAACCTGAAGCTGTTCAACATCTAGCAACGTTGAGGCAGGTTCTGGCAATGGCACCGGGTCGCCAGATGGTTCACTGTTGAGTAGCTTTTGTGTGTAAGGATGAGTGGGTGAGGCAAATAGCGTAGCAGCGTTATTTTGCTCGACACAGCGACCGTTTTGCATTACCGCCACGCGGTGGGCCAGTTTTCTGACAATGCTGAGGTTATGAGTAATAAACAGCATGCCCATATTCAGCTCGCCTTGCAGTTCGCGCAACAGCTGTAAAATCTGCGCCTGGACAGAGACGTCCAGCGCGGTGGTTGGTTCATCGGCAATTAATAATTCCGGTCGCGTTAACAGCGCCATCGCAATCATCACCCGCTGGCGTTCGCCGCCGGAGAGCTGATGCGGATAATCTGTCAGCCGTTTTGCCGCCTGGCGGATACCGACGCGATCAAGGCAGTTAAGAATTTCGCCACGAGCCGCTTCCCGACGCATCCCGCGGTGGAGTGAAAGCACTTCATAAAGCTGTTTTTCCAGGGTATGTAATGGATTTAACGACACCATCGGCTCCTGAAAAATCATGGCGATCTTATTACCGCGTACACCGCGCAACGTTTGATCGCTGGCATGAAGCAGCGATTCGCCATGAAAACGAATATCGCCGGAGAGATATTCAACCGGCGGGCAAGGGAGCAGGCGTAAAATTGACAGCGCGGTAACGCTCTTACCTGAACCAGACTCACCTACCAGCGCCAGCGTTTCGCCAGCCGCAATCTGTAGTGAAACATCATTGACTACTGTACGTACGGTTTGCTGATGGCGAAAACCCACTGACAAATTTTCAATCGCTAACAGAGTTTGCGTCATGCTACACCGCCTTATTAGGATCAAATGCGTCGCGGACGGCTTCACCAATAAAGATCAGCAAAGACAACAATATCGCCACCGATAAGAAGGCGGTGATCCCAAGCCACGGGGCCTGAAGGTTATTTTTCCCTTGTAACAGCAGTTCACCGAGTGACGGTGAACCGAGCGGCAGACCGAAGCCGAGGAAATCGAGTGAGGTCAGGGTGGTTATCGAACTACATAAAATAAACGGTAAAAAAGTGAGGGTAGCGACCATGGCATTTGGCAACATATGACGCAGGATGATACTGCGATCGCTGACGCCAAGCGCCTGCGCCGCGCGGATGTAGTCGAAATTACGGGTACGTAAAAACTCCGCCCGCACCACGCCGACCAGACTCATCCAGCTAAACAAGACAGTAATTGCCAGCAGCCACCAGAAGTTAGGCTGTACGACGCTGGAAAGTAAAATAATCAAAAACAGCGTCGGCATCCCCGACCATACTTCAATAAAACGTTGCCCCCAGAGATCGACTTTACCACCGTAATAGCCTTGTAGCGCCCCCGCCAGCACGCCCATCACGCTGGAGCAGAGGGTCAGCATCAGGCCAAACAGAACTGAGATCCGCGTGCCATAGAGAATGCGTGCCAGTACATCGCCGCCATTGGCATCCGTTCCCAGCCAGTTTTGCCGGGAGGGTGGAGAAGGGAAGGGCTTATCGGTAGCAAAGTTGATACTGGTAGCACCAAAGCGAATCGGAGCCCACAGTACCCAGCCGTTATTTTCCAGCCGTTGTTTCAGCCACGGGTCCTGATAATCAGCCTGACTTGCCAGCGGGCCGCCAAAATCGCTTTCGCTGTAGTTTTTCAACAACGGGAAATACCAACTGCCGTCATAACGCACCAGCAACGGTTTATCGTTGGCGATAAGTTCAGAACACAAACTCAAACCAAACAAGACGAGGAAAATCCATAACGACCAGTAGCCGCGACGGTTATGGCGAAAACGCGCCCAACGGGCCTGATTGACGGGGCTGAGTCGCGACATTAACGTCCCTCAAAATCTATACGCGGATCGACCAGCGTATAGCTGATATCACTGACAATATTCAGCAGCAGGCCAATCAGGGTGAAAATATACAAGGTACCAAACATTACAGGATAATCGCGCGAGACGGTCGCTTCGTAGCCCAGTAAGCCGAGGCCATTGAGTGAAAACATCACCTCAATCAGCAGCGAGCCGGTAAAAAACATGCTGATAAACGTCGCCGGAAAACCGGCAATCACCAGCAGCATGGCGTTGCGGAACACATGTTTCCAGAGAATATTTTTTTCACTTACCCCTTTCGCACGTGCCGTCACCACGTATTGCTTACGCACTTCATCAAGGAATGAGTTTTTTGTCAGCATGGTCAGAGCCGCAAAGCCGCCAATCACTGTCGCCAGCACCGGCAGCGTGATATGCCACAGATAATCGGTGATTTTCTGATACCACGGCAGCGAATCAAAGTTAGCGGAAACCAGGCCGCGCAGAGGGAACAGGTCGAAATAGCTGCCGCCCGCGAAGAAGACAATCAGCAGGATGGCAAACAAAAAGGCCGGAATGGCGTAGCCGATGATGATAAATGCACTACTCCAGACGTCAAAACGGCTCCCATTATAAACAGCTTTGCGAATGCCTAACGGAATCGACACCAGATAGATAATCAGCGTGCTCCACAATCCGAGGGTGATGGAGACCGGCAGACTGTCTTTAATCAGCGTCAGCACCGAGGCGCTGCGAAAAAGGCTGTCGCCAAAATCAAAACGGATGTAGTCCCAGAGCATTTTGAAGTAACGTTCGTGGATCGGCTTATCGAAACCGTAGCGATGAGTGATCTCGGCGATCACTTCTGGATCTAATCCGCGTCCGCCACGGTAATTACTGTCGCTGATATTGCCGACGCCCGTTTGCGCATGGCTGGCGCGAACACCTTCACCGCCTGCGCCGGGTAATACTCCGGCATTACCAAACTCAATGGCGGCGATGGCCTGGTCGACCGGACCGCCAGGCGCAATTTGCACGATGAAAAAGTTGATAGTGATAATCGCCCATAACGTTGGGATCACCAGCAACAGACGGCGAATCAGATAAGCGCCCATCTACTCTCCCTGTTGTCTGGCTGACGGCAGTTTCGTCGCTTTATTAACGTCATACCACCAGGTATCGATACCCAGGCTGTAAACAGGGCGTACAGCGGGTTGGGAGAATTTATCCCACCAGGCGAGACGGTCTTCCGCCATGTACCACATTGGCAGCATGTAATAATTCCACGTTAATACGCGATCCAGTGCTCGCCCCAACGGCAGTAATTTTTCTTTATTTCCCTGCGCGGCAATAATTTGGTTGATCAGCGAGTCGATAACCGGGCTTTGCACGCCGGGGGCATTATAAGTGGAATTGATATATTCCGATGACCAGGAAATCTGTAAATCGGAACTGGGCCACGGCATCGCCCGCCATACGCGCGGCATCATGTCATAGTCGCGACTGCGCATGCGGTTGGTGATTTGCGAGTTATCCACCTTACGAATGTCCATGTTGATACCCAGCCGTTGCAGGCTGTGCTGGAACGGCAATACCCACTGACTATTGCTGCTTGCGGGAAGCAATAATTCAAAGCTGAGTGGCTGACCCGTTGTGACATTAACGCGTTGCTGACCCTTCAGCACCCAGCCTGCTTCGTTGAGAAGTTTGTCGGCTTTTAACAGGTTGTCACGATCGTAGCCATCGCCTTTGGATACCGGCGGCTGGTAGATTTGCGTGAAGACTTCTGGCGGTAGATCTTTTTTCATTGGTGCCAGAAGCACCAGTTCCGCGGCGTCGGGGTAATTTCTGGCCGCATATTCGGTATTCTGAAAATAACTGTTCGTGCGACTCCAGGCATTGTAAAACAACGCTTTGTTCATCCATTCAAAGTCAAAGGCGAGAGTGATCGCTTCCCGCACCCGGCGATCGCTGAATACCGGACGTTGGATATTAAACGCCAGCCAGCGCGTATCCTGGGCTGATTCGTTCTTTTGCTCATCTTTGATGATGTATTTTTTATCGAAATTTTTACCGGTATAGCGCGTGGCCCAGTTTTTGGCGTCGTTTTCCATACGCAAATCAAAGGCACCTGCTTTAAACGCTTCAAAGGCGACATTATCATCGAGGTAATAATCGTAGCGAATGGTGTCGAAATTCCAGCGTCCACGGTTTACCGGTAAGTTTGCTGCCCAGTAATCTTTCACGCGGGAATAGACAATATTTTGCCCCATTTTCCAGGACGTAATGCGGTACGGACCACTGGCAAGCGGAGGCGTGGCGAGCGGGTCGCTAAGTTTGTGATCTTTCCAGTACTTTTCTGGAAATACCGGCAGCGAAAACAGACTCAGCATATCTTCTTTGCCGGGTTTAGCTAACTCAATGCGCACGGTTAACGGCGCAATGGCTTTGACGGTGGTGCCTTTGTAGACCAGACGAAATTGCGGCACGCCTTCGGTCATAAATTTTTGAAAAGTAAACTCTACATCGCGGGCAGTAATGGGCGAACCATCATGAAAACGGGCGCGCGGATTAATAGCGACCTCCACCCAGGAATAATCGTCAGCATAGCGTGCGCTTTCAGCAATCAGCGGGTAATAACTGCCTGGTTCGTCATCGGAAGTCGTAAATAGCGTGTCGTACAGCTGCTCGGTGCGTGCGCCCGGGTTGCCGCGTAGTGCATAGCGGTTGAAATTATCGAAGGTGCCGAGGGCGGACAACGTTATTTGCCCACCTTTTGGCGCGGCGGGGTTCACATAATCAAAATGGTTGAAATTAAATGCGTACCGGGGTTCGCCCAGTACGGCAAAGGCATAGCTTTCCTTGATAGCCTGCGCCTGCGCACCAAAGGTGAACAGAGCGATAAACAGCAGCAGTATGCGCACAATCATCTGCAACGGATTTCCTTTTACTCATCATTAGCCGCAATCCGGCATGCTTTCACTATGAATAATAAGGGACGTAAGCACACCTTACCACTGCGGCGTATACGGTTTCTTCAGCCAGCGAACAAAATCGTCCAGCGGTAACGGGCGACTAATCCAGTAGCCTTGCATGAAATTAACGCCGCGTTCGCTTAGCCATCGTGCCTGTTCTGGCGTTTCGACCCCTTCAGCAACTGTCAGCATATTGAGACGTTTCGCCAGCGTCAGCACCGCGTCAAGTACGGGTGAAGTGATCGTTTCCGTACCGATGGCGTTGATAAATCCACGATCAATTTTCAGATAATCGAGCGTAAAACGCTCAAGATAGATAAGCGCGCTGTGCCCGGTGCCGAAGTCATCAATAGCAATTTCTACGCCGACCGAATGCAGCCAGGCGAAGAGTTGTGTGGCTTCTCGCTCTTTCAGCATATCGCGCTCGGTAATTTCCAGCACAATCTGGAAATGGTGTGCGGGCAGGGAAGTGAGCAGTTTCTGGATATCCGCTTTAAAGCTTTCGCTGTGCAAGTGGGCCGGCGCAATGTTAATGCCAAATTTGACGCCTACCGGCAGTACTTTTTCTAATTCTGCGGCATCGCGGGCAATCAACTCAAACAGGTGCTGAGTCAGTGGCACAATCATCTTTTGCGCTTCGGCAAAGTTAATGAAGGCATCCGGGGGGATTTCACCTGCTACTGGATGCCGCCAGCGTAGCAGTACTTCCAGGCCCGTTACCCGCAAAGCTTGTGTATCAACCACCGGTTGATACACCACGTAAAATTGTTCGCGCTTGATGGCGGTCATGATTTCTCTGCCTGGGCGCATACGCACACTCATCAGGTAATAGCAGAGAAGTCCAACGAAAGTTCCACTCATGCCACCCAGTAAAAATGCGTACCACACATCGTTCCATGTCCAGTCATCTGCATAAAGCCGAACAGTCAGAGGAATGCCCGCAATTTTAGTTTCACGGACCGGCATGTCGGTTAATTCATTAACGTTCATCAAACGTGAAGAAAAGGTAGATAGCGCAGTATTACCAATAATGAGGGCTAGGCCATCGTAATCTTCCTGCCGTGAACTATAAAAGAGTGAAGGCGTCAGGTTGAGATTCAGAGCGGCAAACACGCCGCTATTTTTCAGCAAAGGGTTGCGATACCAGATGACGATTGCGGGTTTGTTCGGCACCATCGGCGTGCCGGGTAAGATTGCCATATCGACGTTTTTATTAATGTCGAGCGCCGGAATCAATTCATTGAGTGGAATGTCCATCTCACCAGTTGCAGATGAACAGAATGTTTTTTTATCTTTTACCAGCACAAACGTACGAACATTCATGCTAAACGCCGCGCGGGCGGTCAGTTCGGGGTTAGCCTGCTGGCAGGTATCTAAGGTCAGCGGCTGGAGCCGGTCAGTAGTGGATTTAAGGTCGGCAAAATAGGTATCGAGATACTTTTGTACGTCGGTAATCAGTGTGTCGTATTTGACTTCGTGCTTATGCCAGGCCACTAAAAACTGAAGGCAGCTCACCAGTATCGCAATCATCACGCCTGCAACAATGCAGGTAAGCAGGAGCTTACGTCCAGAATTGGGAGCGCGTATAAACATGATTCCGTTAATTTCCTGAAATTACGACAACATTTAAAAGATAACAATGACCGGACTATAGCCTGGATCAAGACGCGGAAACATCATTTTCTCTGATGAATGAAAACAAAAAAGCACTGCCTAAGCAGTGCTTTCAGTTAACTCGTCAGGATAGCCAAGGGATTGCATCCAAACGGTTTATTAGCTGCGGCTGAGAACCCGGCGTGCTTCGTTGTAACGCTTCTTCCAGTATGGTTCATTCATGCTGGAAATAATAACACCACTGCTGGTGGAAGCATGGACAAACTGGTTGTTGCCGATATAAATACCGACATGGCGTCCCGTTGAACCGGCACGGAACAGAACTAAATCACCCGTACGCAAATTACTGCGGGAAACAGATTTACCCATTTCCTGCTGTTCATAAGTCGAACGCGGAAGTTCTAAGCCAAATTGCTCACGGAATGTACGCTGTACGAAACCAGAACAATCGATACCTTTTTTAGTGCTGCCGCCCAGACGATAGCGTACGCCTTTCCAGTCAGCATACTGATCCATAATTCGCGATTTTACGTCGACATTACGAACCAGGTTTTCAAATTCATCCTGAGAAGCTTGCAGTGATGATGTTTCACTACCCACTGCACGTGTCTCAGGATGCATATTCTTTGCGGTGTTATTTGCACTACATGCAGAAAGCAGAACCGCTACTGCAATCGCGGGGATCCCGCGCAAGATATATCTCAAAATCGGTTGAGATTTGACCATGTTGTTTGTTTTCCCTTGAAGTCCTTAACGACAAATATCGTTATAAAAAAATGCCAAGCGACACGAGACTAATTACCTGGGCATGTTGAAACAATTCCTTAAGGCCAAATCTGTGGACTAACGCACAAAATTATATGCTGTGAGGATAATCTACCGCCGAGGCAAAACGAGTTCGAGATTACCCGATTGGTGCGGTCTTGGCGAGCGGTTTTACATGATTTTTTATAAGAAAAAGTGATACAGAAAGTTAATCAGCGGGATTGGTCAATTAAAGTACGATTGAGTGAAACGCATGCAATCCATTCATTTACTTAGAGAATGATTTTTGCGCTCGATGGATGAAAGCAGGAGGCGCATCATCAGGATTATCCTCACTATAAAAATAAACCTGATGATGTTAATTACTGTGAGTTATTTGTTTTGGAAATGTTTGTTTTTTCCAGGAAGTGATTTGTCAAAAAAGGTGATTAATCGATCACTTAATGGCGTCAGCAACACCCAGGGCAAACCGATCAATATCACGGTCATGGAACCGACGATGATGTCAGTAAACCAGTGTGCGCCAATCATTACTCTGGGAAACGCAAAAACCACAAAAATAATAAGGGCGATAAGGCCTGCAACTTTGCCGAAATAACGCCACATGAATGCCGAAAAAATAAGCAGCATCATACCGTGATCGCCGGGAAAGCTATCTCGTGAGGCATCTTTCGTGGGAACAGAGAGCAGTTCGCTGACGCGGTTAATATTGGTAAAAGTCAACGTTGGGCTGGCCCGTTTTACAGGAATTAGTGCCTGACCCAGCTGGTTTAATACCACTGCAGTTAATAGCATGACCAGACCAATAATCACGATACGTCGTCTGCCTGGGGCGTTTTCTTTCAGCCAGAAACTCAGCATCAACATTCCCATCGCCAGCAGTGAACAACCGTCGAAAGCGCGATTGTTGGTCAATGCAACCAGCCATAAAAAGGCCTTACTTTCGACCAGTTTCTGATTAAAGAAATAAAAAATATCCGCATCAATCGGCAACCAGAATCCATGATTAATGGGAATATACCAGGAAAGAAACAGCGCGAGGCCGACAATATTCAACAACACTATTTGCGGCAAATTTTTAATCATATTTTCTCTAATTATCTTACTGAAAAACGCAGGCAACCTTACGCGGTAGTCGCTAAACGAAGCTTCAACAGCGCGCTCTGCAAGGCATTCCAGTCAGCTTCGCTGCTGGAAATCAGCTCAATACGACTGTCCGGTGGCGCAACGTTTTGCGTTTCAATGTGCAGGTCATCGCCCTGACGGTTGATTCGCACCAGCCCTTCGGGAATACGTAGCACGCCTTTGACGCGTTCCACCGGTGCAAGTCGCGCCCATTCCAGAATACCAATGGTGTCGAATACCGTATCAGCGTCGAATATCCAGCCACAGGCCTGATGCCCTTGTCCGCTGTTCAGACTGCGACGCCAGCGTTGATGCTCTGGCAGGCTTAACGCTGCTAACCCTTTTTTCACGCTATGCTGATGAGAATGCGCGGCGCTGGCGGGCAACTCGGCTAAATTGCGACGCGGCAAATCCAGAAGATGACCGTCAATTTTTCCATGCTCGCTGTGAATTAATTGCCGATCGCCACCATTTTGCTGCCACCAGCGCTCTAGCGCTTGCTCACTTTCGGGCGTCGCACGGTCGGATTTATTGGCGACAATAATGTCTGCGGCAGCCAGTTGGTCACGGAAGTTTTCATTGCTGGCGCTTTTTTCGTCCAGCAACAGGCGTGGATCGAGAATGCACAACGTGGCGCGCAGATCTATCCACGGTTCATAGACGGGTGCGGTTAAGAGATCGAGGATCTGTTTCGGATGGCCCAGCCCGGTCGGCTCTATCAACAAGCGGTCTGGTTTTCCCTGACGCAGTAAGGTATTCAACCCTACCTGCATGGGTAAACCATTAACGCAGCACATGCAACCGCCGGGGATCTCTTTCAGCAGTGCGCCGCTATCGGCGAGCAAAGCACCATCAATTCCGACTTCCCCAAATTCATTAACCAGTACCGCCCATTTTTCGTTGGGATCTTTATGGGCTAACAGATGAAGAATCGACGTAGTTTTCCCGCTGCCGAGAAAACCGGTGATGAGGTTGGTTCTGGTCACAACGGCTCCGCAATACTCTGGTAAGTTAACTGAGCGTTAATCCTGGCTAAAAAAGGCAGAAAAGAGAAGGGGAGAGCGGACGAAGGCGAGCTTCATCCGCTTTAACCGCAGAAATCGTTAAATTTTGAGGGTGTTTAATAGCGCCTGATGCGCGCCGAATTGTGCGATTTGTTGCCAGGCTTGTTCGATGGCCTGCACAAAATGCGGGTTATCTGGCAGATCATCACCGAAAATTTCACGCAGGGAAAGCAGGGCGGTTACGCGTTGTTCACTGCTGCTGCCCGCAACAAGTTCACGAATTTTATCGCTAAGCGGATCGCGAACATCAATGGCATTTCCGGCATCATCAACGCCGCTGACGTAACGCATCCAGCCTGCAACGCCTAATGCCAGCAACGACCAGTCCGTTTCGCGCCCCAGATGTATGCGAATACCTGCCAGCATGCGTTGCGGTAATTTTTGGCTGCCATCCATCGCGATTTGCCAGGTCTTATGTTTCAGTGCCGGATTAGCAAAACGTGCAATTAACTTATCCGCATATTGTGTTAAATCGACATCTTTAATCCGCAGTGTCGGCGCTTGCTCATCCAGCATTAATGTTCTGGCGGCATGGCGAAATGCGCGATCCTGCATGCAATCACTGATATGGGCGAATCCTGAGAGGTAACCCAGATAAGCGAGAAAAGAGTGGCTGCCATTAAGCATACGCAGTTTCATCTCTTCCCATGGCAGGACATCATTCACCATTTGTACACCTGCGACTTCCCAGGCAGGACGCCCAGCGACGAAGTTATCTTCAACCACCCACTGGATAAACGGTTCGCAGCTAATCGCGCAGGGATCATTCACCCCCAGATGCTGGCTTATTTCCGCCAGTGATTCGTTGGTTGCAGCCGGAACAATGCGGTCGACCATGGTTCCCGGAAAACTGACGTGTTCTTTTATCCACCCGGCGAGTTCTGGTGAACGTTTTTCCGCCATCCCCAGCACCGCGTTTTTCACCACATGGCCATTGTCGGGAATATTGTCGCAGGAGAGCACGGTAAACGGTGTAAGGCCGCGCTCACGGCGGCGTTTCAGTGCTTCGACGAGAATACCTGGCGCGGAGTGAGGTTCTTCAGGGGTTTGTAGATCGTGAATAATCCGCGGATTGCTGGTGTCGAGTGCACCGGTGGCCGGGTCAATACAATAGCCTTTTTCGGTAATCGTCAGGGAAACAATTGCCACCTGTGGCTCGCAAAACTTCTCAATAATTGCCGCTAAGGAATCCAGTTTTGCATTCAGGCATTCGTGAACGGCACCGACAATTATCGCCTGATTGCCGTCCGCCCCTTTCTCCAGCACGGTATATAAATGGTTCTGTGCGCGGAGCTGGCTCATCAGTTGATCGCCGCTGAACAAGCTGATCTCACAGATCCCCCAGTCGCCGCCCTGGGCATTCAGCACACGATCGGTCAGTAACGCCTGATGTGCGCGGTGAAAGGCTCCAAAGCCAAAATGAACGATACGTGATTGCAACTGCTGTCGATCGTAGCGTGGAGCGTGTACATGATGCGGGAGCGTAATGGAGGCGATTGTATTCATAGGAGTCACGTCTTAGTAACGATTAATTAACAATGACAGTGTAAAGTTATATGACAACAATTGAAATTGGTCTGGATTGTTAATGCGATGAAGTGTGAGGGCGATCAATCAACGAGTGAAAATTGCGGGCGTAAGGTGTTCAGGAAGCGCAAAATAGAAGATTGGTATAATAAATTAAAAAAGGGACAGCCTGAGCTATCCCTTTTCTGCAAGCGGCTGAAGTTAGTCAGCACGACCCATATAACGGCGTTCTTCGATATGGATACGAATTTTTTCGCCCGGGCTTAAGTATTCTGGTACCTGAATCACCAGACCAGTGCTCAATGTCGCCGGTTTGTTACGGGCGCTGGCAGATGCCCCTTTGATGCCTGGTGCAGTTTCAACGATTTCCAGATCAACGGTCTGCGGCAGCTCAAGCGCCAGCAATTGACCGTCCCAGGTCAGCACCTGCATGTCCGGCATGCCGCCCTCAGGCATAAACAGCAACTCTTCTTCAATCTGATCTTTGGTGAAGGTATACGGGGTATAGTCTTCTTTATCCATAAAGACATATTCGTTGCCATCGACATAGGAGAAGTCAACGTAACGGCGGGTCAGCGTCACGGTGTCAACGATATCATCACCTTTGAAACGCTCTTCTACTTTCAGCCCGGTACGGACATCAGAAAAACGCATTTTGTACAGCGTAGCGGCACCGCGGGCAGTGGGCGACTGAATATCAATGTCCTTAACCAGCAGCAGTTTGCCGTTGTAATTCAGTACCATACCTTTTTTAATTTCGTTCGCTCTTGGCATCGAAAAATTCCTGTAGTCAAAAATGTCAAAAATATCGCGACAAAGTACTCGCGACGGGCCTTTCGGGCAAGTGGTATTCGCACTTTTGCTGGTGCAAAAAAGGTGGTACTGTGCGCGCTCATCAATCCGGTGGTTAACCTTAAGAGAACAACGTATGGAATGCCGTCCGGGTTGCGGGGCGTGTTGCACTGCCCCTTCAATTTCCAGCCCTATTCCCGGTATGCCAGATGGCAAGCCCGCCAATACGCCCTGCATTCAGCTTGATGAACAGCAACGCTGTAAAATTTTCACCTCGCCACTGCGACCGAAAGTCTGTGCAGGCTTACAAGCCAGCGCTGAAATGTGCGGTAACTCGCGTCAGCAGGCAATGACCTGGCTTATCGATCTGGAAATGTTGACCGCGCCTTAAACATCTTTAATTCGCAGTAAGCAAAACAGAGTGGCGATAATCATCACCATCGCAAACCAGAACACAGCGTGATAATTCCAGATCTCGGCGACGATGCCCGCCACTGATCCTGCGATGATCCAGCCCACGCGCGACGTGTTGGTATAGAGCGTGGTGGCTGAACCTGCCTGACCGGGCATCAAATCCTGAAAATAGAGCATCCCGATGCCGCCCAGAATGCCAATAAAAATAGCATTTAGCAGCTGCAAGCCCAACAGAATGACAGGTGAATGCGCCATCAGCATTCCTGCGTAAAAACAGACGCCACCCACGGCAGCAACGCGCATTAAGAAGCGCTTACCCAGACGTTTGGCAAAATATCCGGCGATCAACATGGTCGGGATTTCCAGCTCGGCGGCGGTCCCCATCATCACACCGGCCAGTTTCTCGGGAAGATGCAGTTCGTTGATAATAAATAGCGGCATGTTGATGATGTACAGGCTGTTCGAGCCCCACATCAATGTACAAATGACAAACAGCAGCAACGTATCGCGACGGTTACGGCGCGGCGCTTCAACCGTGCCGGTCGCCAGCGGAAGCTCTTTTTGCATCGACGGCAAAAACAGCCACACCATCACGCCGCAAACAATAAACGCTACCGCTGCGCTCAGATACATTACCGTAAAGCTGAAACCCATCGCTAAGGCATAAGCCAGCGGTGGGCCAATGACCCATGCCAGTGAAACCTGAGCGCGTAAAAAAGAGCTGAACATCACCGCCTCACGTCCGGTTTTGTCAGCATGTTCACGGGCAAGGGCAAACATTTGCGGGTTAGCGGTTGAGCCAAAGCTGCTAAGAAAGACGCCAACGAATAGCAAAACAAAGTAGTTGCGATTCCAGGCAAAAAGGGTGCAGGTCAGCACGCCTAACAGGCAGCAAAAGACAATCAGCGATTTGCGATCGCCGCGCTTATCAGAGCGCCCGGCGAGAAACTGACTCACCAGAATCCCAATGACTGCGCTGCCGGTAAAGAAGAATCCCACCATCGCCGGACGGGCATGTACTTCATCAGTAAGAAAAATACTGAGTGTCGGGGTTTGCAGAGCGCCCGCAATACCGGTGAGAAAGGCAACGATTAAAAACGCCGTCGAGGTCAGGTCAAACGATTTCGCGCTGGTGACTGCGGGGGAGTTATGCATGCTGGTCGATCACTGGAAGAGGAAGACGCGGAGTTTACGCTGCTTGTCAGAAAATAAACAGACAGCGAAATCAAAAGCGCCACGAATAATCAAAATGCCATTTCACTGTTGCTGATTGGCTGCTGACGCTGCTGAAATGAAATTGCTGATAACGGATTTTCCCATCAGCAATTAGGAAAAATGACAAAAAATTGTGCAGCACATCAAACTTTTGCTCATAACTTTACGGCTTTCCTTGCGTGCTGAAACAAAAGTATTATGCTTTCTTGAAACGTTTCAGCGCGATCTTGTCTTTAACCCTAAGCCAGGTTGGCGCTTTTTTTCTCATAGAAGCTGAATCGTTTCAATTCAGCAAGAGAGGAGAACTATGTTCCAGTTATCCATACAGGACATCCATCCGGGCGAAAAGGCCGGAGACAAAGAAGAGGCGATTCGCCAGGTCGCTGCGGCGCTGGTGCAGGCCGGTAATGTAGCTGAAGGCTACGTCAATGGCATGCTGGCGCGCGAACAGCAAACCTCAACGTTCCTCGGCAATGGTATTGCTATTCCACACGGCACTACCGACACCCGCGATCAGGTGCTGAAAACCGGCGTTCAGGTATTTCAGTTCCCGGAAGGCGTCACCTGGGGTGACGGCCAGGTAGCGTACGTGGCGATCGGTATTGCTGCCAGCTCGGATGAACATCTGGGCCTGCTACGCCAGCTGACCCACGTACTGAGCGATGATTCCGTTGCTGAACAACTGAAGTCAGCAACAACAGCAGAAGAACTTCGCGCATTGCTGATGGGCGAAAAGCAGAGTGAGCAGCTGAAGCTCGACAACGAAATGCTGACGCTGGATATCGTCGCCAGCGATCTGCTGACTCTTCAGGCGCTGAACGCTGCGCGTCTGAAAGAGGCGGGGGCAGTTGACGCCACTTTCGTCACCAAAGCCATCAATGAACAACCGCTGAACCTCGGACAGGGTATCTGGCTGAGCGATAGCGCCGAAGGCAATCTGCGTAGCGCGATTGCGGTAAGCCGTGCGGCAAATGCTTTTGATGTGGACGGCGAAACGGCAGCCATGCTGGTGAGTGTGGCGATGAATGACGATCAGCCCATTGCGGTTCTTAAGCGTCTCGCTGATTTGTTACTCGACAATAAAGCTGACCGCTTGCTGAAAGCGGATGCGGCAACGTTGCTGGCGCTGCTGACCAGCGATGATGCGCTGACCGACGACGTGTTAAGCGCGGAGTTTGTGGTGCGCAATGAACACGGCCTGCATGCTCGTCCAGGTACCATGCTGGTCAATACCATTAAACAATTTAACAGTGATATTACCGTGACAAACCTTGATGGCACCGGCAAACCGGCAAACGGACGTAGTCTGATGAAAGTTGTGGCACTTGGCGTTAAGAAAGGTCATCGCCTACGCTTTACCGCCCAGGGGGCAGATGCTGAACAGGCGCTGAAAGCCATTGGCGACGCTATCGCTGCTGGTCTTGGGGAGGGCGCATAATGAGCAGACGTGTTGCTACTATCACCCTTAATCCGGCTTATGACCTTGTTGGTTTCTGCCCGGAAATTGAACGCGGCGAAGTGAACCTGGTGAAAACCACCGGTCTGCATGCGGCGGGTAAAGGCATCAACGTGGCCAAAGTATTAAAAGACCTGGGAATTGATGTCACCGTTGGCGGCTTCCTCGGTAAAGACAATCAGGATGGTTTTCAGCAACTGTTCAGCGAGCTGGGCATTGCCAACCGTTTCCAGGTTGTACAGGGGCGCACCCGAATTAACGTTAAGCTGACGGAAAAAGACGGCGAAGTGACCGACTTCAACTTCTCGGGTTTTGAAGTCACCCCCGCCGACTGGGAACGCTTTGTGACTGATTCTCTGAGCTGGCTCGGTCAGTTCGATATGGTCTGTGTCAGCGGAAGCTTACCGTCAGGCGTCAGCCCGGAAGCGTTCACCGACTGGATGACTCGCCTGCGTAGTCAGTGTCCTTGCATTATCTTTGATAGTAGCCGTGAAGCGTTAGTAGCAGGTTTGAAAGCGGCACCGTGGCTGGTGAAACCTAACCGCCGCGAGCTGGAAATCTGGGCAGGCCGTAAACTGCCTGAAATGAAAGATGTGATTGAAGCTGCGCATGCGCTGCGTGAACAAGGTATTGCGCATGTTGTTATTTCACTGGGTGCCGAAGGCGCGCTTTGGGTTAATGCCTCCGGCGAATGGATCGCCAAACCACCGTCAGTCGATGTCGTAAGCACCGTTGGCGCAGGGGATTCTATGGTTGGTGGCCTGATTTATGGCTTGCTGATGCGTGAATCCAGTGAACACACACTGCGTCTGGCGACAGCTGTTGCAGCCCTGGCGGTAAGTCAAAGCAATGTGGGTATTACCGATCGTCCGCAGTTGGCCGCAATGATGGCGCGCGTCGACTTACAACCTTTTAACTGACAGCAGGAGAGGCATAATGAAAACGCTGCTGATTATTGACGCTAATCTCGGTCAGGCACGCGCCTATATGGCGAAGACCCTGCTGGGCGCGGCGGCGCGAAAAGCAAAACTGGAAATCATCGACAATCCGAACGACGCAGAAATGGCGATTGTTCTCGGTGATTCCATCCCGAATGACAGCGCGCTGAACGGTAAAAATGTCTGGCTGGGTGATATTTCCCGGGCAGTTGCGCACCCTGAGCTGTTCCTGAGTGAAGCCAAAGGCCATGCGAAACCTTACACTGCGCCGGTCGCTGCGACAGCACCGGTTGCTGCCAGCGGTCCGAAACGCGTAGTTGCGGTGACTGCTTGCCCGACTGGCGTAGCACACACCTTTATGGCGGCTGAAGCCATTGAAACCGAAGCGAAAAAACGTGGCTGGTGGGTGAAAGTTGAAACCCGTGGTTCTGTTGGCGCGGGCAATGCAATCACCCCTGAAGAAGTCGCAGCAGCGGATCTGGTGATTGTGGCGGCAGATATCGAAGTGGATCTGGCGAAATTTGCTGGTAAACCGATGTATCGCACCTCTACCGGTCTGGCGCTGAAGAAAACTGCGCAGGAACTGGATAAAGCGGTTGCTGAAGCAACGCCGTATGAACCAGCGGGCAAAGCTCAAACAGCGACCACTGAAGGTAAGAAAGAGGGTGCAGGCGCTTACCGTCACTTGCTGACGGGCGTCTCTTACATGCTGCCGATGGTTGTTGCAGGTGGTCTGTGTATCGCGCTTTCTTTTGCTTTTGGTATCGAAGCGTTTAAAGAGCCGGGTACGTTGGCAGCGGCGCTGATGCAGATTGGTGGTGGTTCAGCCTTTGCGCTGATGGTGCCGGTACTGGCAGGTTATATTGCCTTCTCCATTGCCGATCGTCCGGGTCTCACGCCGGGCCTGATTGGCGGTATGCTGGCGGTTAGCACCGGTTCTGGCTTCATTGGTGGTATTATTGCGGGCTTCCTGGCGGGTTACATTGCGAAGTTAATCAGTACGCAACTGAAACTGCCACAGAGTATGGAGGCACTGAAACCGATCCTGATCATTCCGCTAATTTCCAGTCTGGTGGTCGGTCTGGCGATGATCTACCTAATCGGTAAACCGGTTGCTGGCATTCTCGATGGGTTGACTCACTGGCTGCAGACCATGGGGACTGCGAATGCGGTTCTGCTGGGGGCGATCCTCGGTGGCATGATGTGTACTGACATGGGCGGTCCGGTAAACAAAGCAGCGTACGCATTCGGTGTGGGTCTGCTGAGTACTCAAACCTATGGCCCGATGGCGGCGATTATGGCGGCAGGTATGGTGCCACCGCTGGCAATGGGTCTGGCAACAATGGTGGCGCGTCGCAAATTCGACAAAGCGCAGCAGGAAGGTGGCAAAGCCGCTCTGGTACTTGGTCTGTGCTTTATTTCGGAAGGTGCAATTCCGTTTGCTGCTCGTGATCCGATGCGTGTGCTACCGTGCTGTATCGTTGGTGGGGCGCTGACTGGCGCAATTTCAATGGCGATTGGTGCGAAACTGATGGCACCACACGGTGGTCTGTTTGTTCTGCTGATCCCTGGCGCTATTACGCCGGTATTGGGTTACCTGGTAGCAATTATTGCCGGTACGCTGGTGGCGGGTTTGGCCTATGCCTTCCTCAAACGCCCGGAAACACAAATAGTAGAAAAAAACGCATAATTTCTCTTCATCATCGGGGCTGAGACATCTCTGCCCCGATGATGACAAACGCAAAATTGCCTGATGCGCTATGCTTATCAGACCTACATGAACCCTGCAATATATTGAATTTTTGCGCTTTTGTAGGTCGGATAAGGCGTTTACGCCACATCCAGCATGAACAAAGCGCGCGTTGTCAACAATCTGAGGGCAGAAACATCTCTGCCCTTTTTCTTGCCTGCCATATTGTGTGTTACACATCACAACTTTCTCTTTTGTTGCTGCATAAATAGACAAACTTTGTGACCGCCTTCATATCTGGCCGATTTCGTTTTTTCTGATCGATTTACATTACGTTAAACATGCTTATTATGAACATGTGTTTAAATCTGAACACGTGCTCTAATAGTCTTATTGACTGTAATGACTATTTTACCCAATTTCTTCGTTGGCAATTTATTGCCAGGGGGCGTGCTATGCGCGAAAAGGACTACATAGTAATTATTGGCTCGGCGAATATTGATGTGGCTGGGTATTCACATCATCCATTGAATTATGCGGATTCGAATCCCGGAAAAATTAAATTTACCCCAGGTGGCGTGGGAAGGAATATCGCTCATAATCTGGCGTTACTGGGGAAAAATGCCTGGCTTTTAAGTGCAGTAGGTGGTGATTTTTATGGGCAATCATTACTGGCGCAAACTAATCAATCCGGTGTTTATGTCGATAAATGCTTAATTGTTCCGGGTGAGAATACATCCAGCTATTTATCACTGCTCGATAATACAGGAGAAATGCTTGTCGCGATAAATGATATGAGTATTAGTGACTGTATTTCTGCAGAATTTCTTGCCCAGCATCAGGAGTTTATTCGCGGTGCAAAGGTTATTGTCGCGGATTGCAACCTTAGTGAAGAGGCGCTGGTCTGGGTTCTGGAAAATAGCGGGGAAACGCCTGTATTTATTGATCCGGTATCGGCATGGAAATGCGTCAAAATCCGCGATCATCTGAGCAAAATCCATACGTTAAAACCTAACCGTCTTGAAGCCGAAACATTGAGCGGAATTGCACTTTCCGGACGTGAAGATGTCGCAAAGGTCGCCGCCTGGTTTCATCAACACGGCCTGAACCGCCTGGTGCTGAGCATGGGAGGGGATGGCGTTTACTACAGTGATATCAACGGTGAAAGTGGGTGGTCGGCCCCTATTAAAACGAATGTCATCAATGTTACTGGGGCAGGCGACGCCATGATGGCGGGGCTGGCCTCCTGTTGGGTAGACGGTATGCCGTTTATCGATTCTGTTCGATTTGCGCAGGGATGTTCGTCAATGGCACTTGCCTGTGAATATACCAACAACCCTGAATTATCAATTGCCAATGTTACATCGTTAGTGGAGAACACAGAATGTCTGAATTAACTCTGTCCCCTGAATTATTACAAATATCCGCTGAAGTACAGGATGCTTTAAAAAATAAAAAACCGGTTATTGCGCTGGAATCGACCATAATTTCTCACGGAATGCCATTCCCACAAAATGCCCAAACCGCAATTGAAGTAGAAGAAACAATTCGTAAACAGGGCGCAGTACCAGCCACTATCGCCATTATTGGCGGCGTGATGAAAGTGGGCTTAAGTAAAGAAGAAATTGAATTGCTGGGCCGTGAAGGACATAACGTGACGAAAGTTAGTCGTCGTGATTTACCTTTTGTCGTTGCTGCAGGGAAAAATGGCGCGACTACCGTTGCATCAACCATGATTATTGCAGCACTGGCTGGGATTAAAGTTTTTGCAACCGGAGGTATTGGTGGTGTGCATCGCGGAGCGGAACATACCTTCGATATTTCTGCCGATTTACAGGAACTGGCAAATACCAATGTCACTGTTGTTTGTGCGGGGGCAAAATCTATTCTCGATTTAGGATTAACAACAGAATATTTAGAAACCTTCGGTGTACCGTTAATTGGTTATCAGACAAAAGCGCTGCCTGCGTTTTTCTGCCGAACCAGCCCATTTGAAGTCAGCATTCGTCTTGACAGTGCCCGCGAAATTGCTCGCGCGATGGCAGTGAAGTGGCAAACCGGTTTGAACGGCGGCCTGGTGGTAGCGAACCCGATCCCGGAACAGTTTGCGATGCCAGAAGAAACCATCAATGCAGCAATTGATCAAGCCGTTGCTGAAGCCGAAGAACAGGGTGTTATTGGGAAAGAGAGTACACCGTTCCTGCTGGCGCGTGTTGCGGAGCTAACCGGCGGTGATAGCCTGAAATCCAATATTCAACTGGTCTTTAATAACGCCATTCTGGCGAGCGAAATTGCCAAAGAATATCAGCGTCTCGTGGGTTAATTTCTGGTGGGCAGAAAGCCGTCGCCCGTACTCATCAAACATACCAAAACCTGGCGCTGACGCCGGGTTTACTGGCATGAAGGGAAAATCATTATGGATATAATGAGAAGTGTTGTGGGGATGGTGGTGTTACTGGCAATAGCATTTCTGTTGTCGGTAAATAAAAAGAGCATCAGCTTGCGCACGGTTGGGGCTGCGCTGCTGCTGCAAATTGCCATTGGTGGCATCATGCTCTATTTTCCCCCGGGAAAATGGGCAGTAGAGCAGGCGGCATTAGGCGTCCATAAAGTGATGTCCTACAGTGACGCAGGAAGTGCCTTTATTTTTGGTTCGCTGGTCGGTCCCAAAATGGATGTTCTGTTTGACGGTGCGGGCTTTATCTTCGCCTTTCGCGTACTCCCGGCGATTATTTTCGTTACCGCGCTTATCAGCTTGCTGTACTACATTGGCGTAATGGGGCTGCTGATTCGTATTCTTGGCAGTATTTTTCAGAAAGCCCTCAACATCAGCAAAATCGAATCTTTTGTCGCAGTCACCACTATTTTCCTCGGGCAAAATGAGATCCCGGCGATCGTTAAACCTTTTATTGATCGCATGAATCGCAACGAGCTATTTACGGCTATTTGTAGCGGCATGGCGTCTATTGCGGGTTCGATGATGATTGGCTATGCCGGAATGGGCGTGCCGATTGACTATTTGTTAGCCGCTTCGCTGATGGCTATTCCTGGCGGTATCCTGTTTGCACGTATTCTTAGTCCGGCGACGGAACCTTCGCAAGTTACGTTTGAAAATCTGTCGTTTAGCGAAACACCGCCAAAAAGCATTATTGAAGCTGCGGCGAACGGTGCAATGACCGGGCTGAAAATCGCCGCCGGTGTGGCGACGGTGGTAATGGCATTTGTGGCGATCATTGCGCTGATCAACGGCATTATTGGTGGAGTTGGCGGCTGGTTTGGTTTTGCCAATGTCTCTCTGGAAAGCATTTTCGGCTATGTGCTGGCCCCGTTGGCATGGATTATGGGGGTGGACTGGAGTGATGCAAATCTTGCCGGAAGTTTGATTGGGCAGAAACTGGCGATTAATGAGTTTGTTGCTTATCTCAATTTCTCGCCCTATCTGCAAACGAGCGGCACGCTGGATGTCAAGACCATTGCCATTATCTCGTTCGCCCTCTGTGGGTTTGCAAACTTTGGTTCTATCGGTGTTGTCGTTGGAGCGTTTTCGGCTATTTCGCCAAAACGCGCGCCGGAAATCGCCCAGCTTGGTTTACGGGCGCTGGCGGCGGCGACGCTTTCCAACCTGATGAGCGCGACCATTGCCGGGTTCTTTATTGGTTTAGCTTGAGTTTCATTGCCGGATGTACGCCTTATTAAGCGTTGCATCCGGCAATCGCACTATTGCCAATAATTTTTACTGCATCATCCCGGAGAATTTATTCTCCGGGTCCATCTCCAGCGCCAGTCCTGACAACTGCTTTCTGTTTTTAATGAGATACCCTTTCTTGCTTTTAATTAATAAACCGTCATTAATGAATTGCGCAAGAACATATAAAAGATGTCGATAAGAAACGCCTAAATACTCTGCCGCTTGCGTATGCTTTTCGTGATAAAGATCACCTTCCTGCGAGAGTAATATAAAAGCTGCCAGGCGATTCACTAACGGAAATGATTGATTCTGAGTTAAAGAAACAATATTACGATAATTTTTATGACTTAAGGTGACGCAGAGTTTTCGTAAAAATAGCGTGTCGTTTAATAACAACGGGCGGTAATGCTTCATAGGGAGCGCAAGGCACCAACACTCTTCAATAGCCTGCACTGCACGTGGTTCATGGTCTTTGTCGATTAACTCAATCTCGCCAATAAAACAGGGCGCGGCAAAGAAATCGATCAGCGACACGCGACCATTAGCAAGCGTGACATAAAGCCTGGCGCGGCCTCGCGTCAGGTAAAACAGCCAGGACGGCTGTTGCCCTTCCTGCACAATGTAGTCACGCGCTAAAAAATGAAACAGCCGCGTATCGGCTGAAACATCCGTTGAAAAGCAATCCTTAAACGCAGATTCACTCATCAATTGCTGCTTAAGATCATTATTGTGGATTTCTTTCACGATGTTTATCCGCTATGAGATTTCTCATATTTAGCATACGTACGCTGTTGTTAAGATTCAATCATCGGCCAGGTCGAATATTCTTTGCTGTAGAAACAATAACGCAACTGGAAACAGAGGAAATAAACAATGGAAAAGAGAAAAATTATTCTGGATTGTGATCCGGGTCATGATGATGCTATTGCTATAATGATGGCGGCGAAACATCCGGCGATTGATTTATTAGGTATCACCATTGTAGCGGGTAATCAAACCCTCGATAAAACATTAATTAATGGCCTGAATGTTTGCCAGAAACTGGAGATTAATGTTCCGGTTTATGCGGGGATGCCGCAGCCCATTATGCGTCAACAAATTGTTGCCGATAATATTCACGGTGAAACCGGACTGGATGGCCCGGTATTCGAGCCGCTGACCCGCCAGGCAGAAAACACTCATGCGGTGAAATATATCATCGATACCCTTATGGCAAGCGATGGCGATATCACTCTGGTGCCGGTTGGTCCGTTGTCAAACATCGCGGTGGCAATGCGTATGCAACCCGCGATCCTGCCGAAAATCCGTGAAATTGTTCTGATGGGCGGTGCTTATGGTACTGGCAACTTCACCCCATCTGCTGAGTTCAACATCTTTGCTGACCCGGAGGCCGCACGTGTGGTGTTCACCTCCGGCGTTCCATTAGTGATGATGGGCCTCGATCTTACCAACCAGACCGTTTGCACCCCGGATGTGATTGCTCGGATGGAAAGGGCTGGCGGCCCTGCCGGAGAGCTGTTCAGCGACATCATGAACTTCACTCTCAAAACGCAGTTCGAAAACTACGGCCTGGCTGGCGGCCCGGTGCACGACGCCACCTGCATCGGTTATTTGATTAACCCTGATGGCATTAAAACCCAGGAAATGTACGTCGAAGTGGACGTTAACAGTGGCCCTTGCTATGGGCGTACCGTCTGCGACGAGCTGGGTGTTCTTGGCAAGCCCGCCAATACCAAAGTCGGCATCACTATTGATACCGACTGGTTCTGGGGATTAGTCGAAGAGTGCGTACGCGGCTACATAAAAACCCATTAAGTGTTGATAACAAGCCGGGTCAGTATCGCAAGATGCAGGCCCGGCTATTTATGATGGGCAGAGAGCCGTCGCCCAAAATGACATGAAGAGATAATAACTATGGATGTCATGAGAAGTGTTCTGGGAATGGTGGTATTACTGGCTATTGCGTTTTTGCTGTCAGTAACCTGATGAGCGCTACTATTGCAGGATTCTTTATTGGTTTAGCGTAGTGCGCAATTTATGAGCCGGATAAGATGCGGTCAAGCGTCGAATCCGGCAACATTGTTACACCATTGGCACTAATGAAAGCGCGTTATCGGCAGACAGGGTAGGGTTGTTTAAGCTGCCGCTGGCGCGCGAAATTGCCGCGCAGGCTATCGCAAAATGGGCGCTGTCGCGGAAACTGTATCCTTCAAGAAAGCTATATACCAGGCCCGCCATAAAACCATCGTCAGCACCAAAACTGTCTACTGTCGTATGCGTTGGCGCGGTCAGCAAAAATTGTTCTCCATCCTTATCGCTGCAAAATACGGATTCATCTTTCAGATAAACAAAAATGCGTTTAACACCTTGTTGATGCAGCGAATTTACAGCTCTGATGCGATCGTTGTCGTCTTTAATCGGTTGCCCCCACAAAATTTCCAGTTCATTTTGTGTCGGTTTCAGAGTGTGGATCCGGCTGTACCAGTTTTTTACTTTGTTCGCTTTAAATTCGGAAACGGTATCGACAAACATCGGAATTTCATCAGCAATGGTAAAGACCCACTCCAGGGCTTCAGGTGTGAGATTACAATCAGCCAGCACCACACCAGCATGGCGAATCAAGTCCCGTGAAGTATTGAGCAGTTGAGGCGTTAGCTGTTGCAGAATATGTGTGTCATTGATTGCCAGGATAGTTTCTTCCTGCTTATTAGCGATAGCGAGATAAGTTGCAGTGCTGTGTCCATGCAGACGAATGCAGTTTGAAACGTTCACGCCCGCGCGGCGCGTTTCTTCCAGTAATGTCTCGCCGTAAAAATCGTTGCCAATAGCTGAAATTAAATGCACATCCCGACCAAGCAGAGCCAGGTTATGCGCGATATTACGTCCGACGCCGCCTGCGGAACAGTGAACAGAACCTGGATGAGAGGCTGCTTGCGGGTAACGGATATCCGCCATTCCGCGAATATCCATATTGATTGCACCCACAACCACACAGTAATCCTGCTCGGTAAGGATATATCCTTTGCCTTTAATCAAACCCTTGCGCATCAAATCCATAATATGAGCGGCAACACGTGAGCGGCTGATTTGCAGAATATCGGCGATTTCATTCTGTTGAATCAGCGGGTTACGCCGTAAAATTTTAAGAATCTGCTTTTCCCTGTCGTTCATCGATCAGGCCACCGCTTTTTCAGTTTGTTGCGCTTTCAGCCAGGCGATCTCTTCTGCCCAGATATCCGGGTTGATGGTTTCAAGGATCAGCGGAATGCCGTCGAAACGGTCGTCTTGCATGATCCAGCGGAACGCATCATGACCGATATTGCCTTCGCCGAGGCTATGATGACGGTCAACGCGGCTGCCAAAGGTGCTTTTCGCATCGTTGAGGTGCATCCCGCGCAGATACTTAAAGCCAACAATACCGGCAAAATCAGCGAACGTTTTCTCGCATTCGGCAGGAGTACGCAAATCATACCCGGCAGCGAAAGCATGGCAGGTATCAATGCAGACGCCGACGCGGGATTTATCTTCCACGCCGTCGATAATCGCTGCGAGATGTTCGAATTTAAACCCTAAGTTACTGCCCTGACCGGCGGTGTTTTCAATCACCGCGGTGACACCTTGAGTTTTATCCAGCGCAATGTTGATGGATTCGGCAATACGCGCAAGGCAATCCTCTTCTGAAATCTGCATCAGATGGCTGCCAGGGTGGAAGTTGAGCAAAGAAAGTCCCAGTTGTTCGCAACGCTGCATTTCATCTATAAAGGCATCGCGCGATTTTTCCAGAGCTTCAGCAACCGGATGTCCGAGGTTAATCAGATAACTGTCGTGGGGAAGAATTTGCGCCGATGTGTAGTGATATTTTTCACAGGCGGCTTTGAATTCATCGATGGTTTGCGTCGTGAGCGGTGCGGCACGCCACTGACGTTGGTTTTTGGTGAACAAGGCAAACGCGGTTGCGTCGATTTCGGCGGCGCGAATTGCGGCATTTGCCAGACCGCCAGCAGCACTAACGTGCGCTCCAATGTATTTCATGCGAGGACTCCTGTTAAACCCGCTGGAGGAAAACGGTAATGATAGCGGGTTAACAGGAGCAAGATGTAGTGGTTTATGCGATGACGCTTTGAATCACATAGTTAATCGCACCACCACCAACAATCAGCCAGGCAAACAGTACCAGTGCCATCAGCAGAGGTTTCGCCCCGGCTTTTTTCAGCGCGCTGACGTGAGTGGTCAGACCCAGCGCCGCCATCGCCATTGCCAGCAGGAAGGTATCCAGCGTTACCAGCATGTTCACCACGCTCTGCGGTAACAGGTGGAACGAGTTAAAGATGGCAACGACGATGAACAAGATGGCAAACCACGGAATAGTGATTTTGCTTTTCTCGCCGCTGTTCGCCCCAGACAGCTGTTTAACACGCGCCGCCAGCAGGATGAGGAACGGAGCCAGCATCATCACGCGCAGCATTTTGGAAATAACTGCTGCGTTTTCTGCATCCGGGCTGATGGCATGACCTGCCGCCACCACCTGCGCCACTTCGTGCACAGTAGAACCAATGTAGATACCGAAAGTTTCCGGACTAAACCATTGAGACATCAGCGGATATATCGCCGGGTAGAGGAAAATCGCGACGGTCCCGAAGATAACAACGGTTGCAACAGCCACGGTTACTTTACTGGCTTCTGCTTTTACTACCGGCTCAGTCGCCAGTACCGCGGCAGCACCACAGATACTGCTACCGGCACCGATCAACCAGCTGGTGTGCTTATCCAGACCAAACACTTTCTGCCCCAGGAAGCAAGCCAGCAGGAAGGTACTGGACAGCGTCAACACGTCAATGATGATCCCACTGATACCGACATCGGCAATTTGCGAGAACGTCAGACGGAAGCCATAAAGAATGATACCCAGACGTAATAAATATTGCTTGGCAAACAGCACACCACCGTCACAGCTTTTCCAGATGTGCGGGTAAATGGTGTTGCCTAAAACCATCCCCAACAAGATTGCGAGGGTGAGGGCACTAAACCCGGCACCCGCAACAGCGGGAATGGAACCACCCCACAGGGCGACCCCGGTGATAACTGCACTCAGGGCTAACCCCGGAATAAAATGCCACAGTGTACGATGTTGTTTCTGTAAGGTGATATTCGTCATAACCCTCTCCTTTAACCGGGCATAAGGTTACGACTAACTGGTTTAAAAATAAAATTGATTATATATTTATAATTAATCTTTATAAGTGGTAAGCGACTATGCACATCACCCTCCGGCAGTTGGAAGTTTTTGCAGAAGTATTGAAAAGTGGATCAACCACCCAGGCGTCGGTGATGCTGGCGTTGTCGCAATCAGCAGTGAGCGCAGCCTTGACCGACCTGGAAGGGCAGCTTGGCGTTCAACTGTTTGATCGCGTGGGGAAAAGACTGGTTGTTAATGAACACGGGCGGCTGCTCTATCCGCGTGCGTTGGCACTGCTTGAACAGGCGGTTGAAATCGAACAACTGTTTCGCGAAGACAACGGCGCGATTCGTATCTATGCCAGTAGTACCATCGGTAACTACATTCTGCCTGCAGTTATCGCCCGTTATCGCCATGATTATCCGCAGTTGCCGATTGAACTTAGCGTTGGGAATAGCCAGGACGTGATGCAAGCGGTGCTGGATTTCCGCGTTGATATTGGCTTTATTGAAGGACCGTGCCACAGCACTGAAATCATTTCTGAACCGTGGCTGGAAGACGAGCTGGTGGTTTTCGCCGCGCCGACTTCGCCGTTGGCTCGTGGTCCGGTCACCTTAGAACAGCTGGCCGCTGCGCCGTGGATCCTGCGTGAACGCGGTTCCGGCACGCGGGAGATTGTCGATTATCTGTTGCTGTCACATTTACCGAAGTTTGAGATGGCGATGGAATTAGGTAACTCCGAGGCAATCAAACATGCGGTGCGTCATGGGTTGGGAATTAGTTGCCTGTCGCGACGGGTGATTGAAGATCAATTGCAGGCAGGCACATTAAGTGAAGTTGCGGTCCCTCTGCCGCGCCTGATGCGTACGTTGTGGCGTATACATCATCGGCAAAAACACCTTTCCAACGCGCTACGGCGCTTTCTGGACTATTGCGATCCCGCGAATGTACCGCGTTAAGGTGCTGTACAAGAACATGCTGGTGCTGTGTCGATTTCGTGACACAGCGCCCTCAGCATGCATTCGCCAGAAAAGAGATTGGCTGCTTTACTTATAATCCCTGGGCGATCATGAAGGTGTCTTATAACCGTGTATTTCTGCCGGAAGGATTGCCAATCGTCTGCTACAATCGCGCCTCATTTTTAAGATGGATAGCATTTTTGTATGGGTTCCGAAACTAAAACTACAGAAGCGCCGGGCTTACGCCGTGAATTGAAGGCGCGTCACCTGACGATGATTGCCATTGGCGGTTCCATCGGTACAGGTCTTTTTGTTGCCTCTGGCGCAACGATTTCTCAGGCAGGTCCGGGCGGGGCATTGCTCTCGTATATGCTGATTGGCCTGATGGTTTACTTCCTGATGACCAGTCTCGGTGAACTGGCTGCATATATGCCGGTTTCCGGTTCGTTTGCCACTTACGGTCAGAACTATGTTGAAGAAGGCTTTGGCTTCGCGCTGGGCTGGAACTACTGGTACAACTGGGCGGTAACTATTGCCGTTGACCTGGTTGCAGCACAGCTGGTCATGAGCTGGTGGTTCCCGGATACACCGGGCTGGATCTGGAGTGCGTTGTTCCTCGGCGTTATCTTCCTGTTGAACTACATCTCTGTTCGCGGCTTTGGTGAAGCGGAATACTGGTTCTCACTGATCAAAGTCACGACAGTTATTGTCTTTATCATCGTTGGCGTGCTGATGATTATCGGTATCTTCAAAGGCGCGCAGCCTGCAGGCTGGAGCAACTGGACAATCGGCGAAGCGCCGTTTGCTGGTGGTTTTGCGGCGATGATCGGCGTAGCTATGATTGTCGGCTTCTCTTTCCAGGGAACCGAGCTGATCGGTATTGCTGCAGGCGAGTCCGAAGATCCGGCGAAAAACATTCCACGCGCGGTACGTCAGGTATTCTGGCGAATCCTGTTGTTCTATGTGTTCGCGATCCTGATTATCAGCCTGATTATTCCGTATACCGATCCGAGCCTGCTGCGTAACGATGTTAAAGACATCAGCGTCAGTCCGTTCACCCTGGTGTTCCAGCACGCGGGTCTGCTCTCTGCGGCGGCGGTGATGAACGCAGTTATTCTGACGGCGGTGCTGTCAGCAGGTAACTCCGGTATGTATGCGTCTACTCGTATGCTGTATACCCTGGCGTGTGACGGTAAAGCGCCGCGCATTTTCGCTAAACTGTCGCGTGGTGGCGTGCCGCGTAATGCGCTGTATGCGACGACGGTGATTGCCGGTTTGTGCTTCCTGACCTCCATGTTTGGCAACCAGACGGTATACCTGTGGCTGCTGAACACCTCCGGGATGACGGGTTTTATCGCCTGGCTGGGGATTGCCATTAGCCACTATCGCTTCCGTCGCGGTTACGTATTGCAGGGACACGACATTAACGATCTGCCGTACCGTTCAGGTTTCTTCCCACTGGGGCCGATCTTCGCATTCATTCTGTGTCTGATTATCACTTTGGGCCAGAACTACGAAGCGTTCCTGAAAGATACCATTGACTGGGGCGGCGTAGCGGCAACGTATATTGGTATCCCGCTGTTCCTGATTATTTGGTTCGGCTACAAGCTGATTAAAGGAACTCACTTCGTACGCTACAGCGAAATGAAGTTCCCGCAGAACGATAAGAAATAAGTTTCCTCGCTTCCTTGCTAAGCCCTCTCAACCGAGAGGGCTTTTTCAATTCCATTTCCCTGACAAATCATGCGGATATAAAATTTAACATTTGGATTGATAATTGTTATCGTTTGCATTATCGTTACGCCGCAATCAAAAAAGGCTGACAAATCAGAGGCTGTTCCGGCTTTCTGGGATGATCACCTGCATACAAATAAGTCCACCGCGATGCTGCCGTACGCAAGGGGACGTAAAGAAGATGTGAGCGATACCCATTTTATTTTCGTAGTTACCTCATGGAGATATGGAATGTTTAGGTTGAACCCTTTCGTACGGGTCGGGCTGTGTTTGTCCGCTATTTCTTGTGCATGGCCTGTGTTAGCGGTCGATGATGATGGCGAAACGATGGTTGTCACTGCATCTTCCGTTGAACAAAACCTTAAAGATGCTCCCGCCAGTATCAGCGTCATTACCCAGGAAGACCTGCAGCGAAAACCGGTACAGAATCTGAAGGATGTCCTCAAAGAAGTGCCTGGCGTACAACTGACGAACGAAGGGGATAACCGTAAGGGCGTAAGTATTCGTGGTCTGGACAGCAGCTACACCCTGATTCTTGTCGACGGTAAACGCGTTAACTCCCGCAATGCCGTCTTCCGCCACAATGATTTCGATCTGAACTGGATCCCGGTCGATTCCATCGAGCGTATTGAAGTGGTCCGTGGCCCGATGTCGTCGCTGTACGGTTCCGATGCGCTCGGCGGTGTAGTGAATATCATCACCAAAAAAATCGGTCAGAAATGGTCGGGCACCGTTACCGTCGATACTACCGTTCAGGAACATCGCGATCGCGGTGATACCTATAACGGTCAATTCTTTACCAGCGGACCATTAATTGACGGCGTGCTGGGAATGAAAGCTTACGGCAGCCTGGCAAAACGTGAAAAGGATGACCCGCAAAACTCAACGACCACCGATACCGGAGAAACGCCGCGTATTGAAGGATTCTCCAGCCGCGACGGCAATGTCGAATTTGCCTGGACACCGAATCAAAATCACGATTTTACTGCCGGATACGGTTTCGACCGTCAGGATCGTGATTCCGACTCGCTGGACAAAAACCGCCTGGAACGCCAGAACTACTCCGTCAGCCATAATGGGCGTTGGGATTACGGCACCAGCGAACTGAAATACTACGGTGAGAAAGTCGAGAACAAAAACCCTGGCAACAGCAGCCCGATAACTTCCGAAAGCAATACGGTCGACGGCAAATACACGTTGCCGCTGACGGCGATTAATCAGTTTCTCACGGTTGGCGGTGAATGGCGTCACGACAAACTTAGCGATGCGGTGAACCTGACCGGGGGAACCAGCTCCAAAACGTCTGCCAGCCAGTACGCGCTGTTTGTGGAAGATGAATGGCGGATCTTCGAGCCGCTGGCGCTGACGACCGGCGTGCGTATGGACGATCACGAAACCTACGGTGAACACTGGAGTCCGCGTGCCTACCTGGTTTATAACGCCACCGACACCGTAACGGTGAAAGGGGGCTGGGCGACGGCATTTAAAGCCCCTTCTCTGTTGCAACTTAGCCCTGACTGGACGAGCAATTCCTGCCGTGGCGCATGTAAGATTGTGGGTAGCCCGGATCTGAAACCAGAAACCAGCGAAAGTTGGGAGCTGGGGCTTTACTACATGGGTGAAGAAGGCTGGCTGGAAGGGGTTGAATCCAGCGTTACCGTTTTCCGTAACGATGTGAAAGATCGTATCAGCATTAGCCGTACGTCTGACGTCAATGCTGCACCGGGCTACCAAAACTTTGTCGGTTTTGAGACGGGCGCTAACGGACGGCGCATACCGGTATTTAGCTACTACAACGTTAACAAAGCTCGTATTCAGGGCGTGGAAACCGAACTGAAAATTCCGTTCAACGATGAATGGAAACTGTCGATCAACTACACCTACAACGATGGTCGTGATGTCAGCAACGGCGAAAACAAACCGCTATCCGATCTGCCGTTCCATACTGCTAACGGTACGCTGGACTGGAAACCGCTGGCGCTGGAAGACTGGTCATTCTATGTTTCTGGTCACTATACCGGGCAGAAACGCGCCGACAGCGCGACGGCTAAAACACCGGGCGGTTATACCATCTGGAATACCGGCGCGGCCTGGCAGGTGACTAAAGACGTCAAACTGCGCGCAGGCGTGCTGAACCTTGGCGACAAGGATCTCAGTCGTGACGACTACAGCTATAACGAAGACGGACGTCGTTACTTTATGGCAGTGGATTATCGCTTCTGATGAGAAGATGCCCGGCGAACCGGGCGGACTTTCACTTCAGTAAATACTGCGCATGGAAGCGCAGGTGATCCTCTATAAAAGAGGCGATGAAGTAGTAACTGTGATCATATCCCGGCTGAATACGCAGCGTCATCGGCCACGCTTTCTGGCGCGCGGCTTCTGCCAGTACTGCAGGTTGCAGTTGGTCAGCAAGAAACTGATCATTATCACCCTGATCAATAAGCGTCGGGATTGCATCCTGCGCGTTACTGGCATACATCAACGCGCAACTGTCCCATTCCAGCCATGCATTTTTGTCCTCACCTAAATAAGTGCTAAACGCTTTGATTCCCCACGGGACGCTGCACGGATTCACAATTGGCGCAAAGGCGGAAACGCTGGTGTATTTACCCGGATTTTTCAGCGCCATAATCAGCGCACCGTGACCACCCATGGAATGACCGCTAATAGCGCAGCGGTCGCTGACATTAAATTGCGACTGAACCAGCGCCGGTAATTCATCGCGCAGATAATCATACATCCGGTAATGCGTCGCCCACGGTGGTTGCGTGGCGTTAAGATAAAACCCCGCGCCCTGGCCTAAATCGTAGCCATCGTCGTTGGCAACCTGTTCGCCGCGCGGGCTGGTGTCTGGCATCACCAGTACAATCCCCAGTTCCGCCGCCACGCGCTGGGCACCCGCCTTGGTGGTGAAGTTCTCGTCATTGCAGGTTAATCCGGAAAGCCAGTACAGCACTGGTGGCGGGGTGTGATCACGAGGTGGTGGGAGAAAGATACTGAACGTCATCGGGCAGTTTAAGGTACTGGAGTCGTGTCGCCAGCGTTGCTGCCAGCCTTCAAAACAGCGGTGCTCTTCGAGCATTTCCATGCGTGGCTCCTTGTTGTGTTGTTTGCAATTTCTTCATCATACCGTTTATTCAATGTGCTGTGAGTAACTTTCACTTCCGTATTTGCATAACGATGTTTTAACATCTGCTGATGAAAGGCAGCGGCAATTACAATAATTATCGCTGTGAATACTGGATTATGTGCGCCGCCTCACGCACAATAATCAGGCTGTAAATCAGCTTAATAACTTTGCCCCCACGCAGGGCGGAGGCGTCACACCTGCAGGAGAAATCATAAATGCCATCACTCAGTAAAGAAGCGGCCCTGGTTCATGAAGCGTTAGTTGCGCGAGGACTGGAAACACCGCTGCGCCCGCCCGTGCATGAAATGGATAACGAAACGCGCAAAAGCCTTATTGCTGGTCATATGACCGAAATCATGCAGCTGCTGAATCTCGACCTGGCTGATGACAGTTTGATGGAAACGCCGCATCGCATCGCTAAAATGTATGTCGATGAAATTTTCTCCGGTCTGGATTACGCCAATTTCCCGAAAATCACCCTCATTGAAAACAAAATGAAGGTCGATGAAATGGTCACCGTGCGCGATATCACTCTGACCAGCACCTGTGAACACCATTTTGTTACCATCGATGGCAAAGCGACGGTGGCCTATATCCCGAAAGATTCGGTCATCGGTCTGTCAAAAATTAACCGTATTGTGCAGTTCTTTGCCCAGCGTCCGCAGGTACAAGAACGTCTGACGCAGCAAATTCTCATTGCGCTACAAACGCTGCTGGGCACCAATAACGTGGCTGTCTCTATCGACGCGGTGCATTACTGCGTGAAGGCGCGTGGCATCCGCGATGCAACCAGTGCCACGACAACGACCTCTCTTGGTGGATTGTTCAAATCCAGTCAGAATACGCGCCACGAGTTTCTGCGCGCTGTGCGTCATCACAACTGATAAAAAGGCAGGAACCGTGGAGCGCAACGTCACGCTCGATTTTGTTCGCGGCGTCGCCATTCTGGGGATCCTGCTATTAAACATCAGCGCCTTTGGGTTACCAAAGGCGGCTTATCTCAATCCCGCCTGGTACGGCGCTATTACGCCACAGGATGCATGGACCTGGGCATTTCTCGATCTCATCGGCCAGGTGAAATTCCTCACGCTTTTTGCGCTGTTGTTTGGTGCGGGCCTGCAAATGTTGCTGCCCCGTGGCAGACGATGGATCCAGTCGCGGTTAACGCTGTTAGTCTTGCTGGGCTTTATTCACGGTTTATTGTTCTGGGACGGCGATATTCTGCTGGCTTACGGGCTGGTGGGCTTAATCTGCTGGCGGCTGGTGCGCGATGCGCCATCGGTAAAAAGCCTGTTTAATACCGGCGTCATGCTTTATCTGGTGGGGCTTGGCGTTTTGCTGTTATTGGGGTTGATTTCCGATAGCCAGACCAGCCGCGCCTGGACACCTGATGCATCGGCTATTTTGTATGAAAAGCACTGGAAACTTCACAGTGGTGTTGACGCGATCAGTAATCGTGCCGATGGTGTTGGCAACAGTTTACTGGCACTGGGCGCACAGTATGGCTGGCAACTGGCAGGGATGATGCTCATTGGTGCCGCATTGATGCGCAGTGGCTGGCTGAAAGGGCAGTTCAGCTTTCGTCACTATCGTCGTACTGGTTTTGTGCTGGTGGCGATTGGAGTGATCATTAACCTTCCTGCCATCGCCCTGCAATGGCGACTGGACTGGGCGTATCGTTGGTGCGCCTTCTTACTTCAGATGCCGCGGGAACTGAGTGCGCCGTTTCAGGCGATTGGCTATGCGTCGCTGTTTTATGGCTTCTGGCCGCAATTAAGCCGCTTTAAGCTGGTGCTGGCAATCGCCTGTGTCGGACGGATGGCACTGACCAACTATCTATTGCAAACGCTGATTTGTACTACGCTTTTTTACCACCTCGGTTTGTTTATGCAGTTTGACCGTCTGGAGCTGCTGGCGTTTGTTATTCCGGTATGGTTGGCGAATATCTTCTTCTCTGTTATCTGGCTGCGTTACTTCCGCCAGGGGCCGGTGGAATGGCTCTGGCGTCAGTTAACTTTGCGTGCTGCCGGACCGACAATATCTAAAACATCAAGATAACGATCTGGATCACATTCGTTAACAAAACGGCTGTAACCGTTTCCATTGCTGTGACTCGATTCACGAAGTCCTGTATTCAGTGCTGACAAAATAGCCGCCAGCGAGCAGTCATTTACTGCAATCTCATAACAGGTAGTGAATATGATCACCATTCGTGATGTAGCGCGTCAGGCTGGCGTCTCTGTGGCAACGGTTTCCCGGGTGCTCAATAACAGCACGCTGGTCAGTGCCGATACGCGTGAAGCAGTAATGAAAGCCGTGAGTGAGCTGGATTATCGGCCAAACGCCAATGCCCAGGCGCTGGCAACTCAGGTTAGCGATACCATTGGCGTGGTGGTGATGGACGTTTCTGATGCGTTTTTCGGCGCGCTGGTAAAAGCGGTGGATCTGGTCGCCCAGCAGCATCAGAAATACGTGCTAATCGGCAATAGCTATCATGAAGCGGAAAAAGAGCGTCACGCCATTGAGGTGTTAATTCGCCAGCGTTGTAATGCGTTGATTGTTCACTCAAAAGCATTGAGTGACGATGAACTGGCACAATTTATGGATAACATTCCCGGTATGGTGTTAATCAACCGCGTTGTGCCGGGGTACGCCCATCGTTGCGTTTGCCTGGATAATCTCAGCGGTGCCCGAATGGCGACGCGCATGTTGCTGAATAACGGTCATCAACGTATTGGTTATCTTTCTTCCAGCCACGGCATTGAAGATGACGCCATGCGTAAAGCAGGCTGGATGAGTGCGTTGAAAGAGCAGGATATTATTCCGCCGGAAAGCTGGATTGGCACTGGCACGCCGGACATGCCGGGCGGTGAGGCGGCGATGGTTGAACTGCTGGGGCGCAACCTACAACTAACCGCTGTATTTGCTTATAACGACAATATGGCCGCTGGCGCACTGACAGCATTAAAAGATAATGGCATTGCGATTCCGTTACATCTCTCAATCATTGGTTTCGATGATATTCCCATCGCCCGTTACACCGACCCGCAATTAACGACGGTGCGTTATCCCATTGCTTCAATGGCTAAATTAGCTACCGAACTGGCCTTGCAGGGGGCAGCAGACAATATTGATCCTCGTGCCAGCCACTGTTTTATGCCGACGTTAGTGCGTCGCCATTCTGTCGCAACACGCCAGAATGCGGCGGCGATCACTAACTCAACAAATCAGGCGATGTAACCGCTTTCAATCTGTGAGTGATTTCACAGTATCTTAACAATGTGATGGCTATGATTGCACCGTTTTAACGTTGTAACCAGTATGTAACAGTGAATAATCACTTTCACCGAGGTAATAGCGTCATAACAACAATTAAAGCCGTTTTCTGGAGCGTTACCGGGCATGGAAGAACGAATTTTAAAAAGTGAGCTTCGGCGTTCAGTAACACTTCATTAACTCTACTGCCCCGCCGAGCATTTATCTCAAGCACTACCCTGCATAAGAAAAACCGGAGATACCATGAATAAGAAGGTGTTAACCCTGTCTGCTGTGATGGCCAGCATGTTATTCGGTGCCGCTGCACACGCTGCTGATACTCGCATTGGTGTAACAATCTATAAGTACGACGATAACTTTATGTCTGTAGTGCGCAAGGCTATTGAGCAAGATGCGAAAGCCGCGCCAGATGTTCAGCTGCTGATGAATGATTCTCAGAATGACCAGTCCAAGCAGAACGATCAGATCGACGTATTGCTGGCGAAAGGGGTGAAGGCACTGGCAATCAACCTGGTTGACCCGGCAGCTGCGGGTACGGTGATTGAGAAAGCGCGTGGGCAAAACGTGCCGGTGGTTTTCTTCAACAAAGAACCGTCTCGTAAGGCGCTGGATAGCTACGACAAAGCCTACTACGTTGGCACTGACTCCAAAGAGTCCGGCATTATTCAGGGCGATTTGATTGCTAAACACTGGGCGGCGAATCAGGGTTGGGATCTGAACAAAGACGGTCAGATTCAATTCGTACTGCTGAAAGGTGAGCCGGGGCATCCGGATGCAGAAGCACGTACCACTTACGTGATTAAAGAATTGAACGACAAAGGCATTAAAACTGAACAGTTACAGTTAGATACCGCTATGTGGGATACCGCTCAGGCGAAAGATAAGATGGACGCCTGGCTGTCTGGCCCGAACGCCAACAAAATCGAGGTGGTTATCGCCAACAACGACGCGATGGCAATGGGCGCGGTAGAAGCACTGAAAGCACACAACAAGTCCAGCATTCCGGTGTTTGGCGTCGATGCGCTGCCAGAAGCGCTGGCGCTGGTGAAATCCGGTGCACTGGCGGGCACCGTACTGAACGATGCTAACAACCAGGCGAAAGCGACCTTTGATCTGGCGAAAAACCTGGCCGATGGCAAAGGTGCGGCTGATGGCACCAACTGGAAAATCGACAACAAAGTGGTCCGCGTACCTTATGTTGGCGTAGATAAAGACAACCTGGCTGAATTCAGCAAGAAATAAGACTGATTGGGCGCAGTCGTTTACTGCGCCCTTATTGTATGGCCAACAAGGTAAAATTATATGGTCAGCTCAACGACTCCGTCTTCCGGGGAATACTTGTTGGAAATGAGCGGTATCAACAAGTCTTTTCCTGGTGTTAAGGCACTTGATAACGTTAATTTAAAAGTCCGACCACATTCTATCCATGCATTAATGGGGGAAAACGGTGCAGGAAAATCGACATTATTAAAATGCCTGTTTGGTATTTATCAAAAAGACTCCGGCACCATTTTATTCCAGGGTAAAGAGATCGATTTCCATTCCGCCAAAGAAGCACTGGAAAATGGTATTTCGATGGTACACCAGGAGTTAAACCTGGTATTACAACGTTCGGTGATGGACAACATGTGGCTGGGGCGATATCCCACCAAAGGCATGTTTGTCGATCAGGACAAAATGTACCGCGAAACCAAAGCGATTTTTGATGAACTGGATATTGATATCGATCCGCGTGCACGCGTCGGCACATTATCCGTTTCGCAAATGCAGATGATCGAAATTGCCAAAGCGTTTTCCTATAACGCGAAAATTGTGATTATGGATGAACCGACTTCTTCGTTAACCGAAAAAGAGGTCAATCATCTGTTCACTATTATTCGTAAATTAAAAGAGCGCGGCTGCGGTATTGTTTATATCTCGCATAAAATGGAAGAAATCTTCCAGTTATGTGATGAAGTTACCGTATTGCGCGACGGTCAGTGGATCGCTACCGAACCGCTGGCAGGGCTGACGATGGACAAGATCATCGCCATGATGGTTGGGCGTTCTCTTAACCAGCGTTTCCCTGACAAAGAAAACAAGCCGGGCGAAGTGATTCTGGAAGTGCGTAACCTGACGTCGCTGCGCCAGCCGTCGATTCGCGATGTCTCGTTTGATCTGCATAAAGGGGAGATTCTCGGTATAGCCGGTCTGGTGGGAGCGAAACGTACCGATATTGTTGAGACGTTATTTGGTATTCGCGAGAAATCGGCTGGCACCATTACGTTGCACGGCAAAAAGATCAATAACCATAATGCCAACGAAGCCATAAACCACGGATTTGCACTGGTAACTGAAGAGCGCCGCTCAACGGGAATTTATGCCTATCTGGATATTGGCTTTAACTCGTTAATTTCCAATATCCGCAACTATAAAAATAAAGTTGGTTTACTGGATAACTCGCGGATGAAAAGCGATACCCAGTGGGTCATTGATTCGATGCGGGTAAAAACGCCAGGTCATCGGACGCAAATAGGTTCGCTCTCCGGTGGTAATCAGCAAAAAGTGATTATTGGTCGCTGGCTGTTAACGCAACCAGAAATATTAATGCTCGATGAACCGACGCGCGGTATTGATGTTGGGGCTAAGTTTGAGATTTATCAGTTAATTGCCGAACTGGCGAAGAAAGGCAAGGGGATTATTATTATCTCCTCCGAAATGCCAGAGTTGTTAGGGATAACAGACCGTATTCTGGTCATGAGCAATGGTCTCGTTTCCGGTATTGTCGATACAAAAACAACAACGCAAAGCGAAATTCTGCGTCTTGCGTCTTTGCACCTTTAAGATTAGGGGCTTCCCATGAGTGCGTTAAATAAGAAAAGTTTTCTTACTTACCTGAAAGAGGGCGGTATTTACGTCGTTCTTTTAGTTTTGCTGGCGATTATTATTTTCCAGGACCCAACATTTTTAAGTCTGTTGAACTTAAGTAATATTCTCACCCAGTCATCGGTGCGTATTATTATCGCGCTTGGTGTGGCAGGGTTAATTGTCACCCAAGGGACTGACCTTTCCGCAGGTCGCCAGGTGGGGCTGGCGGCAGTAGTAGCAGCGACGTTATTGCAGTCCATGGATAACGCCAACAAAGTGTTCCCGGAAATGGCGACGATGCCGATTGCGCTGGTTATTCTGATTGTCTGTGCCATTGGTGCGGTGATCGGTTTGATCAACGGCTTGATTATCGCTTATCTCAACGTGACGCCGTTCATTACCACGCTCGGTACGATGATTATCGTCTACGGCATTAACTCGCTCTATTACGACTTTGTCGGGGCGTCGCCAATTTCCGGTTTTGACAGTGGTTTCTCCACTTTTGCCCAAGGCTTTATTGCGCTGGGGAGTTTCCGTCTCTCTTACATCACCTTCTATGCGTTGATTGCGGTGGTGTTTGTCTGGGTGTTATGGAACAAAACCCGCTTCGGTAAGAACATTTTTGCCATTGGCGGTAACCCGGAAGCGGCGAAAGTATCTGGTGTCAACGTCGGCCTGAACCTGCTGATGATTTACGCGTTGTCTGGTGTGTTCTATGCCTTCGGCGGGATGTTAGAAGCCGGACGTATCGGCTCAGCCACCAACAACCTCGGCTTTATGTATGAGCTGGATGCTATCGCGGCGTGCGTGGTAGGCGGCGTATCGTTCAGCGGCGGTGTGGGGACGGTAATTGGTGTGGTGACCGGGGTAATTATTTTTACCGTCATTAACTATGGCCTGACGTATATCGGCGTAAACCCGTACTGGCAGTACATCATCAAAGGGGCGATTATTATCTTCGCCGTGGCGCTGGATTCACTGAAATACGCGCGTAAGAAGTGATGTGAATGTAGTTCGCATCCGGTCAGAAATGCACATAACATCATGAGTTGTATGGTTTTGTATGCCGGATAAGGCGTTTACGCCGCATCCGGCGACAGGAACCAAATGCCGGATGCAACGCTGGCGCGTTTTATCCGGCCTACAATGAGCACAACATACTGATTTATATTGTTTTGTATGCCGGGTAAGGCGTTCACGCCGCATCCGGCGACAGGAACTAAATGCCGGATGCGTCGCTGGTTTTACAACGTTACCGGGTGTTCTTTCTCGCCTTTCTTAAACTTCACTTCCCCAAGATCAATACAACCTACCGGGCAGACATGACCACAAAGCAGACAACCCACGCATTTCTCGGTATTACAATGCGGTGTGCGGGTTTTCTCGCTCCATTCCATCGCCTGGTGACCGCCGTCGTAACAGGAAATATAACAGCGTCCACAGCCAACACATTTATCAAGATTGATATGGGGATAGACAATATAACTGCGGTCTAAATCTTCCGCCGGGACAATATTGTGATTCGCCAGACCTACCATCTCCTGCAACGAATCAAACCCTTGATCGGCGAGATAATGCGACAACCCGCTTGCCATATCTTCCACTATCCGATACCCGTACTGCATAATGCCGGTGGTCACCTGCAACGTCGCTGCACCGAGCAATAAAAACTCCGCCGCATCTTCCCAGGTTTCAATGCCGCCGATACCGCTGATCGGGAAATCGCGCAGTTCTGGATGGGTGCGCATTTGCTGAATAAAGCGTAGGGCGATCGGTTTTACCGCTTTACCGGAATATCCGGAAATACTCGATTTACCGTTAACGATCGGCATACCAATTTTCTGATTAAGATCGATATTGGTGATGGATTTAACGGTGTTAATCGCCGCAATGCCATCTGCGCCGCCGCGCTTCGCCGCCAGCGCCACTTCGCACATATCACCAATATTCGGCGTCATCTTCGCCAGCATTGGCAGCGTGGAACCACGTTTTACTGCCCGACAATATTTTTCTACCAGCTCCGGGCTTTGCCCGACATCGCTACCCATCGCATGAGAAGTCATTTGCGGACAGGAGAAGTTACACTCGATCATATCCGCGCCAGCTTCTTGCACCAGACGCGCCAGCTCTTCCCATTGCTGCTCATTTTCGCCCATGATTGAAGCGATCAATACTTTGTCCGGATAATCTTCTTTCAGCCGACGCAGGGCGGCCAGATTCTCTTCCAACGGATGTTCAGCAATCTGCTCCATATTTTTGAAGCCGATAAAACCGGTATCTTCTTTCACCAGATGATCAAAACGCGGCGAGACTTCGTTGGCGATAAAAAAACCGATCGTTTTAAACACCACGCCGCCCCAACCTGTGTCGTAGGCTTTGGCACACATCTCATAGCAGTTGCCTACCGGCGAAGAAGAAAGGCAGAACGGGTTGGGAAACTTCACGCCGCAAAAAGTAATCGAAAGATCTTTCGTTAACATGAGCAAGCTCCCTCTAAATAGTGATGAATCGCCCCGGCGGCTTCTTTCCCGGTTTTCACTGCATAGACCACGGTTTTGTCACCCTCAACAATATCGCCAGCAGCAAAGACTTGCGGGTCGCGGGTCTGGTAATGTTGCGTTTCGATGGTGTTACGCTGCGGCTCTAACTCCGCAAAGGCATCCAGTCTGGCATGCTGACCGACGGCGAGAATAATTTTATCTGCCGCCATCGTTAGTTCACCCGGTAAACGAACATGCTTAAAGGTGACTTTATTGCCTTCCACGGCTACTGGTGTAAATCCATCGATGATCGAAACGCCCAGCTCTCTGGCGCTGGTAAACTCTTTTTCGCTTGCCGGAAACTCATCTAACTCTTCACGCGCTACGCAGGTTACCGCCTGACAGCCGAGAACTTTCAGCGTGCTGGCTACGTCCATCGCGACATCACCGCCGCCGATAATTAATGCGCTTTGTGGAATGCTGATATCGCCTTGCGCCTGTCGTGCACGTTGCAGGAAGTCGACGGCAATCTCAACGTCGCTATGCTCAAACAGCGATAACCCGGAACCGCTCGATAACCCTACGGTGACCAGTACCGCGCGGTTTTCCGCTTTCAGCTGCTCCAGGGTAAGTGTTTTACCGATTTCGTTATTGCACTTAATGGTCACGCCCATTTTTTCTATACGGGCGATTTCTGCATCCAGCACCGATTGCGGTAACCGGAATTGCGGAATGCCGTTACGCAACCAGCCACCGGGTTGTGCTTCTTTCTCATAGATCGTGACGTCATAACCCTGGTTTGTCAGCGTCACACTGGCCTGCAATCCGGCAGGACCTGCGCCAATAATGGCGACTTTGCCGAGCGTTTTAGTACCGGGCTGATAAATTTCCATCCCAGTTTGTTGTTCAAAATCAGTAACAAAACGCTGTAAACGACCGATATCAATGGGAGCATCAACACCGGCACGTGTACAACCGCTTTGGCATAATTTCTCCGTCGGGCACACTCTGGCACAAACGGCACCGAGGGCATTATTTTCGCGAATTGTCTCGGCAGCGCCTTTAAAATTACGAAAGTAGATTGAGCGAATAAATTTCCCCGGATCGGTCTGTGCCGGGCAAGCCTGACTACAGGGAGCGTCATGACATAATAAACAGCGAGAGGCTTCTTTAATCGCCAGTAAAGGCGTAAAAGCCGGAGTGAGTTCATCCAGATAATTTTGTTGCGGCATGTGATCTTCCTTAATGCTATGAGTAATTAAGGCGAACGCTAAATAAATATTGCGTGCTGATATTAAGGCTATGCGCGTGGGGAAATTTAAACTGTGAAAGGATTCACAAATAGCTGCGGTTCAGAATGTTATATCCGCAGCTTATTGAGTGAAGTAATAATTATTCTCAATAATTAACAGAAAAGGGAAAATATTAACGATAGAAAATAAGATAAACAATCATGCCGATAGATAAAATTCCGAAGCCGATATATGCCACCATATAAGCGAAGAAGAGTCCGGGATTTTTCGCTCGCCAGACATACACCGGTTCTGGTGCATTTTTAACCCGTTTATCAATCGCGCCTGCGCGCCAGCCTTTCCATGCTTCGCGGAAACAAAATATCGGAATAAGGAAAAAAACGGCAACGACAAAAAACTGCTGTACATCCATAACTACTTTCCTTGTTTCTTTTGTAATTCAAGTAACTGTTCGGGTGTGACGGCGGGATACCCCTGCGCATCTTCCGGCACCTGGTGCATAGCCGGAATAGGGACCAGCGGCCCTAAAAAACGCGGTTCACGTTTAAAAATATAAAGGTCAGCCAGCGCACCGAAACGGGCGGCAAATTCGCGAATACGTACTGACAGCATATCTTTCGGTGACGGTACGGCATAACACTGAGCCTGAATCCCCATATGCAGCGCAATAAATAATGCCCGCTCACAGTGGAAACGTTGGGTGATAATAATGAAATCATTAGTATCGAAAACTTTGCGTGTACGCACGATGGAATCCAGCGTACGAAAGCCTGCGTAATCGAGAACAATATCTGATGGGTCGACACCAGCTGCGATTAAATCTTTGCGCATGGTCATCGGCTCATTATAACTTTGCAATGCGTTATCGCCGCTCAGTAATAGATAATTTACCTTACCGCTGTTATAGGCATTAATCGCTCCTTGAATGCGGTAGCGATAATACTGATTAATTACGCCAGTCCGATAATATTTTGCTGTGCCGAGCACCACACCGACCTGGCGGTAGGGGAGATCCTGCAATTCGTCGTAGATATAAGGCGCGGTTTTCCAGCTCATCCAGCGATCGAGGCCGAGCACAGTCAACAGCAGCAAGCCGATCAGGACTAACAGGCTGAGGAACACGCGCTTTAACATGCAGGAGACTCGATCTAAGGAAAATTTCCATCAGGCTACTTTACCCGCTGGTTTTGCGCAAGAAACGGCAAACTGTTTGCCGGGATTTTCGACACCAGGAAAGGGCTGGCAAGCCGGACAAGGCGTTCACGCCGCATCCGGCACCAGGCTTAAGCGAGAAGCACGCGGTCGATATTGTGACAGCCGAGAGCTTTCAGCGTTGCGGAGGTGGCATCCCACTGAATCAACGGCGCATCGGCTTTTTCTGCCAGAACCGCGCGCTGGATATCCGGGTAATCATAACCCTTGAGATTCAACAGAATTAACGCCCCCTGCAACGGCGGCAGAGTCGGGTTGAATGCGGCGTTTTCAGCGTAGCTGCCGCTGAAAATACGACCGTCTTTACATTCCAGCGCGACACCGCTTGGCGACTTACTGTAAGGCATGTGCGAACGGTTTGCCGCCGCAATCGCCGCCTGAGAAAGCGCATCACCAGTCAGCGCATAGCCGTGATCCTGCTCGTCCATCAGCAGCGTTTTAATCTCCAGATCTTTCGGCCCAAAGGCATCCGGTAGATAGTCACGCAGCGCGTGTGCCTCGCGTCCCGGAAGATGAATACGCAGATCCAGACCGCTGTTCAGTTCATTCATAAACTGACGGCAGTGACCACAAGGCGTGTAGTTAACGGTGATGGCTGCAAGCGCTTTTTCACCACTCAGCCAGGCGTGGCTGATCGCGCTTTGTTCGGCATGAACGGTTTGCTGCATTGTCGCACCAATAAATTCCATATTGGCACCGAAATACCAGGTTCCGCTCACACCGCGCGCAATTGCGCCAACATTAAAATTCGACAATGGCGTACGCGCACAGGCTGCCGCCAGCGGAAGTAGTGCGAATGCCAGCGCGTCTTCGTCCAGCCCCGTTGCGCTCTTCAGCGATGAGACTTGCTCCCCGGTCAACAAAGCGGGGAAGTACTTGTCTGCCAGAATAGGTTCCAGTGCAGATTGCAAGTTATCCGCAAGTTGGGCAAAAGCGGTTTGAAAACGTGGATGCATGGCGTTGCCTCATAATCATGTAATGGGATAACAGTTTACGAACCCGTTATGGCTTTATATGTGATCTGAATCTCATTAATTATGCAACGCGTGAAACTTACATCAAAAATGCGCGACGCATCGCAAATTTTAGCCCATTACTGCCAGAATAATCGGGAAAAGGAACGGTGCGATCAGCGAAGTAATAATCCCGCATAACACCAGCGCCAGCGAACTAAATGCACCTTCCTGATAATCCAGCTCGGCGCAGCGCGCCGTACCGAGGGCGTGCGAGGCTGTGCCCATTGCCAGACCGCGCGCAGCTTTGGTACGAATACGCATCGCATTAAGCAATGCATGGCCAAACACAGCGCCGAGGATGCCGACGAAAATCACGCAAACTGCGCTGATTGCCGGAATACCGCCAATACTGCCGCCAACTGCCATTGCAATAGGCGTGGTGACTGATTTCGGCAGGATTGACGCGGCGATTTCCGGTGAAGCGCCCATCAACAATGCCACAGAAGTCCCCGTCACCATCGCAACCACGCTGCCGATAAAACAGATGGTGATGATCGATTTCCAGCGCGCGCGGATCTGGTGTAGCTGCTCATATAAAGGATAGGCCAGTGCGACGACCGCCGGTTGCAGCAGATCGTTTAGCACTTCGCTACCTTTAAAGTAGCTGTCGTAAGAGATGCCAGTCAGCATTAAAAAAGGAATGATCACCACCATTGCTACCAGCAACGGGTTAAGCAGGGGAAACTTATACCGTGCCGCCAGTTTGCGGGCGGCAAAAAAGACAATCAACGTCAGCGGTAATGACCACCAGATATTCGCCATCATTCTTCTGATCCTTTCTGACCTACGACTTTACGTTCACCGTGCACCAGTTGTGAACTCCAGCTCACCACCAGAAAAACCACCAGCGTACTGACTGCACAGGAAACCACTACCGGACCAAACTGTGCGCGGAGCAAATCAAAATATTGCATGACGCCTACGCCAATCGGCACAAACAATAGCGCCATATAGCGAATCAGTACGTAGCACCCCGGATTGACCCATTTCGCCGGAAGAATTTGCAAGGCCAGCAGGACAAACAGGATCAGCATCCCGATGATGCTGCCCGGAATGGTTACCGGTAGCAGGGAAGCAATGAAAATGCCTGCATACAGGCAGGCATAAATCAGGACAAAAGCACGTAAATATTGCCAGATAATGTTCAGTGTCTTACTCATAATCAACACCCCAGATGAGATGGATTCATCATACAATTAATTCGTAAAACGTGCTACCGATCACATTAAGAAATCAGCGCTTATTTTTTCGCTCCCCGGTATTACGCAATGCGCAGCGAACTCAGGCATACATCAAGCATAGAGAGGGATTGCAGTTTGCAGCAATCCCTCTTTGCAGACCTTTAATCCGTTGACCGGAGGCGCTAACATAGCGCCTCATTTTTTTGCGGGTGATGATATGCGTGTGTTACTGGCTCCGATGGAGGGTGTACTTGACTCTCTGGTGCGGGAATTACTGACCGAAGTTAACGACTACGATCTGTGCATCACCGAGTTTGTCCGCGTGGTGGATCAACTGCTGCCAGTAAAAGTCTTTCATCGCATTTGCCCTGAGCTACAAAATGCCAGCCGGACACCATCCGGTACGCTGGTTCGCGTGCAGTTGTTAGGGCAGTTCCCGCAGTGGCTGGCAGAGAACGCCGCCCGTGCGGTGGAGTTAGGTTCCTGGGGCGTGGATCTTAACTGCGGCTGCCCGTCGAAAACGGTTAACGGTAGCGGTGGTGGGGCAACGTTACTGAAAGATCCTGAACTCATCTACCAGGGTGCAAAAGCGATGCGCGAAGCTGTACCGGCGCATTTGCCTGTCAGCGTAAAAGTGCGTCTGGGCTGGGACAGCGGTGAGAAGAAATTTGAAATCGCCGATGCGGTTCAACAGGCTGGTGCTACGGAGCTGGTAGTACATGGGCGGACAAAAGAGCAGGGTTACCGCGCGGAACATATTGACTGGCAGGCGATTGGCGAGATTCGCCAGCGGCTTAATATTCCGGTGATTGCCAACGGTGAAATCTGGGACTGGCAGAGTGCGCAACAATGCATGGCGATCAGCGGCTGCGACGCAGTGATGATTGGTCGCGGGGCGCTCAATATTCCCAACCTGAGCCGTGTGGTGAAATATAACGAACCGCGAATGCCGTGGCCGGAGGTGGTTGCTTTGCTGCAAAAATATACCCGTCTGGAAAAGCAGGGCGATACCGGGTTATATCACGTTGCGCGGATTAAACAGTGGTTGAGTTATTTGCGTAAAGAATACGATGAAGCAACGGAATTATTTCAGCATGTTCGGGTGTTGAATAATTCCCCTGATATTGCAAGGGCTATTCAGGCCATTGATATCGATAAGCTGCGATAATAGTGGAATCGCAGCTTATCTGAGACAATGAATCGCTTATTCAGCTTCATCATCTTGTTGCGCTCCTTTCATGAGCTAAGCCACATATTGCCACTGGCGCAAGGAGCGCGCAGGGGGAGGACAATCGCCTCCTCCCCCTGCACCCCCGGGCTCTGGCGAACAAAATCGCCGCTGCGCGGTACCTTCAGCTTATCCCCTTCGGCTACCGGGTCGGGCGCGAGGTAACGTCCTTGTAAGACGCGCCCTCAGCCCACATCCATGTGGGCTGCCCCGACCTTCGGGGAACGCTTCAGCGATTTTGACGCCACCAACACCGGAGCTGTTTGCAAATCAAGTACACAAAATATCTAGTTCCTGACCTGACAACTTATATGCCATATCTGATTTTTAAAATATCATCTTAAATACGCCAGTCACCACCAGTAGCCCAATCAGGAAAATAATCAATACAGCCCAGAGTATAATTTTCATTGGCGTTCCTTTATTTGTGAGTGCTGAATAAGTATAGGAAAAAACGAAGCCCTTTGCCGCTATTCATAAACGATTAAGATAAATCGGGAGATATCATTCGCTTAGTGTATATTTTTCTGGATATGTCGTTTTATTGCCACTGATGTATTGCCACGCGAAACTAAAAAATATATCGCAACACACGGTAATCTCCGCGCACCTTTTCTTACCTGATTATTCCCCCATGAATCGTGATTCCTTTTATCCCGCCATCGCCTGTTTTCCGCTGTTACTGATGCTGGCCGGGTGTGCGCCTATGCATGAAACCCGCCAGGCGTTAAGCCAGCACACGCTCGCTGTGCAAGTTGACACCGCATTACCCACGGCACTGAAAAATGGTTGGCCAGACAGCCAATGGTGGCTGGAGTATCACGATGATCAACTCACTTCATTAATTAACAATGCACTACAGAACGCACCGTATATGCAGGTGGCTGAACAGCGCATTCAGCTGGCTGAAGCCCAGGCGAAGGCAGTTGCCACTCAGGATGGTCCGCAGCTCGACTTTTCTGCGGATATGGAGCGGCAAAAAATGTCGGCAGAAGGGTTAATGGGGCCGTTTGCTTTGAACGATCCGGCCGCAGGTACGACCGGTCCGTGGTACACCAACGGTACTTTTGGCTTAACGGCGGGCTGGCATCTCGATATCTGGGGAAAGAATCGGGCGGAGGTTACTGCTCGACTGGGTACGGTTAAAGCACGGGCGGCGGAACGCGAGCAAACCCGCCAATTGCTGGCTGGCAGCGTAGCCCGCCTGTACTGGGAGTGGCAAACCCAGGCGGCGTTAAACACGGTCTTGCAGCAAATCGAAAAAGAGCAGAACACCATTATCGCGACCGATCGCCAGCTATATCAGAACGGGATTACTTCTTCAGTTGAAGGTGTGGAAACCGATATTAATGCCAGCAAAACCCGGCAGCAGCTCAACGATGTCGCGGGTAAAATGAAAATTATTGAGGCACGGTTAAATGCACTCACAAATCACCAGACAAAGTCACTGAAGCTTAAACCGGTCGCGTTGCCGAAAGTGGCAAGCCAGCTTCCTGATGAACTGGGGTACTCCTTACTGGCGCGGCGGGCAGATTTGCAGGCGGCGCACTGGTACGTTGAGTCATCGTTAAGCACTATTGATGCGGCAAAAGCGGCATTTTATCCTGACATCAACCTGATGGCCTTTCTGCAACAGGATGCGTTGCACTTAAGCGATCTGTTCCGTCATTCCGCGCAGCAAATGGGCGTTACGGCAGGCCTGACGCTACCCATTTTCGATAGTGGTCGTCTTAACGCCAACCTCGATATCGCTAAAGCCGAAAGCAACTTGTCTATCGCCAGCTACAACAAAGCGGTGGTTGAAGCGGTGAATGACGTGGCGCGGGCAGCCAGTCAGGTTCAGACACTGGCGGAGAAAAACCAGCATCAGGCGCAAATTGAGCGCGATGCCTTGCGTGTAGTAGGTCTTGCGCAGGCCCGCTTTAACGCGGGCCTCATTGCTGGTTCCCGGGTCAGCGAAGCCAGAATCCCGGCGCTGCGTGAGCGGGCCAATGGCCTGTTATTGCAAGGGCAGTGGCTGGATGCCTCCATTCAACTCACCGGTGCGCTGGGCGGGGGGTACAAACGCTGATGATATGCGCCTTCTATACTTAACATTTATTCAGCGTTAAGTGGAGAACTCGATGGCACAGGTCGCGATAATTACCGCCTCCGATTCGGGGATCGGCAAAGAGTGCGCGTTATTACTGGCGCAGCAGGGGTTTGATATTGGCATTACCTGGCACTCAGATGAAGAAGGGGCAAAAGATACCGCGCGTAAGGTGGTTAGCCACGGCGTACGTGCGGAGATCGTGCAACTGGATCTCGGCAATCTACCAGAAGGTGCGCAGGCGCTGGAGAAACTTATTCAACGGCTGGGGCGTATTGATGTGCTGGTGAATAATGCGGGCGCAATGACCAAAGCGCCGTTTCTTGATATGGCTTTCGATGAGTGGCGCAAGATTTTTACCGTTGATGTCGATGGTGCATTTTTATGCTCGCAAATTGCTGCCCGCCAGATGGTGAAGCAAGGGCAGGGCGGTCGCATCATCAACATTACATCGGTACATGAACATACGCCGCTGCCGGATGCCAGCGCCTACACAGCCGCTAAACATGCGCTCGGCGGGTTAACCAAAGCAATGGCGCTGGAGTTGGTCAGGCATAAAATTTTGGTGAACGCAGTCGCACCTGGGGCGATCGCCACGCCAATGAACGGCATGGATGGCGGCGACGTGAAGCCTGACGCGGAGCCTTCGATTCCCTTGCGACGTTTTGGCACAACGCATGAGATTGCCAGCCTGGTGGTATGGCTTTGTTCGGAGGGCGCAAATTACACCACCGGGCAGTCGTTGATAGTGGATGGCGGCTTTATGTTGGCGAATCCGCAGTTCAACCCAGAATAGCGCAGTGAGGTGCGTGGTTATTTCATTGGGTTAGGCCAGAAAAGACACGCCAGCGTCGCATCAGGCATGGTGCACCGGATGTCGGATGCGGCGCGAACACCTTATCCAGGGCAATAGTTTTACGCCTGATGATCCGGCTTTTTCTTCCCGCGCCGTTTCAGCCACCAGCGCACGCCTACCACCAGAACCACGACCAGAATCAACCAGACCCAGTGCTTCAAATGCTGGTCGAGATTGTGCAACCACGGCGCAATCACCTGCCCACCAGCGTAACCGATAGTGGTAAAAATCAGCGCCCAGGCAAATGCGCCGAGAATATTCAGCGGCAGAAAGATTTTCGGCGGCAGCTGGCTGGCACCAATCAGCGTCGGGCCAATCACCCGAAAGCCATACATAAAACGCGTACCAATGACAAACAGATACGGATGGCGTTGGATAAGTTTCTGCGCCCGCTCAATTTTATCCTGATGTTTCGAGAAACGGCGTAACAGCTTGCCGCCAAAGCGCCGCCCGCACAGATAAAGCACCTGGTCGCCAATCATGCCGCCAAGCGCCACAGAAAGTACCACCAGCGGGAACTTTAATAGCCCCTGATGTGCCGCAACGCCTCCCAGCAAAGTCACGGTTTCACCTTCCGCCAGGCTACCGATCACCAGCGCGGCATAACCATATTGTGAGATGAGTGTATTGAGATCCATAGGACAGTCTGTCTCCCTTTGCTTGCCTGTAAGCATACACCCTGTGAATCATTCACGCTGAAAAAGGACGTACATCAGACGGTGCAAATTACATGAGCGAACAAAAAATAATCACAAGCTGACTTATACTTGAACTGTCAGGTTCATGAACTCACAACAAGGGGGCGGTATGAGCCATGTCTGGGGACTGTTTTCCCATCCCGATCGTGAAATGCAGGTGATTAATCGCGAAAACGAAACGATTTCTCATCACTACACCCACCACGTTTTGCTGATGGCGGCGATTCCGGTGATTTGCGCCTTCATTGGCACTACACAGATTGGCTGGAATTTTGGCGATGGCACTATCCTGAAGTTATCCTGGTTTACCGGACTGGCGCTGGCTGTCTTGTTTTACGGCGTTATGCTGGCTGGGGTTGCGGTGATGGGGCGGGTCATCTGGTGGATGGCGCGTAATTATCCGCAGCGTCCGTCACTTGCGCACTGCATGGTCTTCGCGGGCTACGTTGCAACTCCGCTGTTTTTAAGCGGTCTGGTGGCGCTTTACCCGCTGGTCTGGTTGTGTGCGCTGGTCGGCACGGTGGCGCTGTTTTACACCGGCTACCTGCTGTATCTCGGTATTCCGAGCTTCCTGAATATCAACAAAGAGGAAGGACTTAGCTTCTCCAGTTCGACACTGGCGATAGGCGTGCTGGTGCTGGAAGTGCTGCTCGCCCTTACCGTTATACTATGGGGCTACGGTTATCGTTTGTTCTAGAAAGTTCTTTTGCGCTGCATTGCTGGCGTAAATGTCAGCAATGCAGCATTTCCTCACGATTCTTCTTTGACGATCGCACTTTTTGCTCGTTATGATGGCGTCGCTAGCCTCAGTAAATCCTTACTCCGGCGGTGCGCAACCCGTGCGCGTGAACCACTATCTGAATGCTCATCATGCCGAAATTTCGAGTTTCTTTATTTAGCCTGGCCCTGATGCTGGCTGTGCCTTTTGCACCGCAGGCCGTTGCGAAAACGGTAGCCGCTACCACCGCGTCACAACCGGAAATTGCCTCCGGTAGCGCGATGATTGTTGATCTGAATACCAACAAAGTGATCTATTCGAACCACCCGGATCTGGTGCGTCCGATTGCGTCTATCAGCAAATTAATGACCGCGATGGTTGTGCTGGATGCACGACTGCCGCTGGATGAAAAACTAAAAGTGGATATCAGCCAGACGCCGGAGATGAAAGGGGTCTATTCGCGTGTCAGACTGAACAGCGAAATCAGCCGTAAAGATATGCTGTTGCTGGCGCTGATGTCTTCAGAAAACCGCGCGGCGGCAAGTCTTGCGCACCATTATCCCGGTGGTTACAAAGCCTTTATTAAGGCGATGAACGCGAAAGCGAAATCGCTCGGAATGAACAACACGCGCTTTGTTGAACCAACCGGATTGTCGGTGCATAACGTTTCAACCGCCCGTGACTTAACCAAACTACTCATTGCCAGCAAACAATATCCGTTGATCGGGCAGTTAAGTACTACCCGGGAAGATATGGCAACCTTCTCTAACCCGACGTATACGCTGCCGTTCCGCAATACTAACCATCTGGTGTATCGTGATAACTGGAATATTCAGTTAACCAAAACCGGTTTTACCAATGCGGCGGGCCATTGTCTGGTGATGCGCACGGTTATCAATAATAAACCGGTGGCGCTGGTAGTGATGGACGCGTTTGGCAAATATACCCATTTTGCCGATGCCAGCCGCCTGCGTACCTGGATTGAAACCGGTAAAGTGATGCCTGTTCCGGCAGCAGCGTTGAGCTATAAAAAACAAAAAGCCGCCCAAATGGCGGCGGCGGGGCAGACGGCACAGAACGATTAAATGAAGTACGGATGGCGATACTCTGCCATCCGTAATTTTTATTTCACTTCCTGCCAGTTTTTCCGCTTACTGGTTTTACCAATCCCCGGATTCATACTGTTGGTCGGATCGTTCTCGCGATAAAACTTCTGCAACGTTTCCGGTGCTTTATACAAATGACCGACGTTATGCTCGGCAGGGTATTGCGCGCCGCGCTGCTGTAGCAGTTCCAGCATCTGTTCTTTCAACACATGCACATCCACGCCTTTTTTCACGATGTAATCCTGATGGAAGACATAGCACATAAAATGGCCATAATAGAGCTTGTGCACCAGCTGGCTGTCGATCTCCGGCGGTAAATGCTCATACCATTCGGTGTCGTTACGCCGCAGAGCGATATCCAGCGCCAGAATGTCTTCGACTTCATCGGAATGCACAGCCTGATAACGAATTGCTGCGCCCGCAGCGGCGAAACGGTGTAAAAACGCTTTGCTGCCTTCCTCCGGCGTACAGACAAAGAAATCGCCCTCGGCCTGTTTGAAATAATCCACTAGCCACGATTTGGCTTCACCGACGCCATCGCCCGCCATTTTTAACAGCAGATGATGCTCGTATTTATCGCGCCAGTTTTTCATGCGCGGCGGTAAATGGCTGGGGAACAGGTGACCGAATTTTTGCATTGCACGGTCGGTAAAATGCGGACGGAAGAATTTCACTTTCTCCAGCATCGCATCGGTGCGTCCCTTGAGATTAAAGAAGAACGGCATCTTGTCGGTGCCTAACTTATCAATCATCAGGAAGGTGTCTTTGCCGTATTTTTCCGCAATATCGTAGATATCCCGGTGCATATATTCCCCGGCAACCGGCAGATTTTCGAAATTAGCCAGAATATGACGGCGGATTTCGGTCAGCACTTCCGGCTGGTTGGTGCCGATATAAAACACCTGCTGATTTTTTTCCGCTTCGAAGGTATCAAGACGTACCGCAAAGACGGCCAGCTTCCCTGCGCAACCAGAAGATTCAAATAACCGATCCGGATCAGCGTTATAACGTGCGGGCGTGTCGGCTTCAATATCACGAACGCGGTGGACATAGTCATAATCGTGGGCGTGACGACCATCGTGGCGCACATCGTCATCTTTGATGCGATCGTCATCCAGCTTGCTAAGGATCTGCTCCGGCGTTTCGCCCAGATCAATCCCCAGATGGTTCACCAGCGTCAGTTTGCCGTCTTCATTTATACGCGCGAATAACGACATTTCGGTATACGCCGGGCCACGTTGCACCAGCGAGCCGCCGGAGTTGTTACAAATACCGCCGATGACCGATGCGCCTATACACGATGATCCAATCACTGAGTGCGGTTCGCGTCCCAGCGGTTTGAGGGCTTTTTCCAGTGAATAGAGCGTGGTGCCCGGATAGGCCAGCACCTGTTCGCCCTTACCGAGTACGTGCAGCTTGTCGAGACGCAGGGTGCTGATGATCACGATATCGCGATCATAATCGTTACCGTTTGGCGTCGATCCTTCGGTCAGGCCTGTATTGGCAGCCTGCATCAGAATAATTTTGTCAGCGGTGACGCAGGCTTTCAGCACCCGCCACAATTCCAGTAGTGAGCCAGGGAAAACGACAGCAAGCGCGTCGCCCTGACCAGAACGGAAGCCCTTGCGATAGCGGGCCGTTTTTGCGGGATCGGTGAGCAGGTGTGAATGACCGACCAGACGGGCAAGTTCATTCAAAAAGGCTTTATTATCAGTTGTTGTCATGGAAGACATTTTCCACTCCTTGTGGTGGCGAAAAAATATCACAAACTAGAATAGCGCCTTGTATGACAATTCAGCGAGTGAATATTTTGAAAATTCAGACAATAAACTGAGCATTCTTTTTCTCTCTCTATCATGCTTATGGCAAACTACGGTTTTTGCACCATTTTCGCTGCCACGTCGGGCAACAAAGGAAGAAAAATCCATATGAAATGGCTATGTTCAGTAGGAATCGCGGTGAGTCTGGCCCTGCAGCCAGCACTGGCGGATGATTTATTCGGCAACCATCCATTAACGCCCGAAGCGCGGGATGCGTTCGTCACCGAACTGCTTAAGAAAATGACAGTTGATGAGAAAATTGGTCAGCTGCGCTTAATCAGCGTCGGCCCGGATAACCCGAAAGAGGCGATCCGCGAGATGATCAAAGACGGTCAGGTTGGGGCGATTTTCAACACCGTAACCCGTCAGGATATCCGCGCCATGCAGGATCAGGTGATGGAATTAAGCCGCCTGAAAATTCCTCTTTTCTTTGCTTACGACGTGCTGCACGGTCAGCGCACGGTGTTCCCGATTAGTCTCGGTCTGGCTTCGTCTTTTAACCTCGATGCGGTGAAAACAGTCGGGCGTGTCTCTGCTTATGAAGCGGCAGATGATGGCCTGAATATGACCTGGGCACCGATGGTCGATGTCTCGCGCGATCCGCGCTGGGGACGTGCTTCCGAAGGTTTTGGCGAAGATACGTATCTCACCTCAATAATGGGCAAAACCATGGTGGAAGCGATGCAGGGTAAAAGCCCGGCAGATCGCTACTCGGTGATGACCAGCGTCAAACACTTTGCCGCATACGGCGCGGTAGAAGGCGGTAAAGAGTACAACACCGTCGATATGAGTCCGCAGCGCCTGTTTAACGACTATATGCCGCCGTACAAAGCGGGGCTGGATGCAGGCAGCGGTGCGGTGATGGTGGCGCTGAACTCGCTGAACGGCACGCCAGCCACCTCCGACTCCTGGCTGCTGAAAGATGTTCTGCGCGACCAGTGGGGCTTTAAAGGCATCACCGTTTCCGATCACGGCGCAATCAAAGAGCTGATTAAACATGGCACGGCGGCAGATCCAGAGGATGCGGTACGCGTGGCGCTGAAGTCCGGAATCAACATGAGCATGAGCGACGAGTATTACTCGAAGTATCTGCCTGGGTTGATCAAATCCGGCAAAGTGACGATGGAAGAGCTGGACGATGCTGCCCGCCATGTACTGAACGTTAAATATGATATGGGATTGTTTAACGATCCATACAGCCATTTGGGGCCGAAAGAGTCTGACCCGGTGGATACCAATGCCGAAAGCCGCCTGCACCGCAAAGAAGCGCGTGAAGTGGCGCGCGAAAGCCTGGTGTTGCTGAAAAATCGTCTCGAAACGCTGCCGCTGAAAAAATCTGCAACCATTGCGGTGGTTGGCCCGCTGGCAGACAGCAAGCGTGACGTGATGGGAAGCTGGTCGGCGGCAGGTGTCGCCGATCAATCTGTTACTGTGCTAACAGGGATTAAAAACGCCGTCGGTGAAAACGGTAAAGTGCTGTATGCCAAAGGGGCGAACGTTACCAGTGACAAAGGCATTATCGATTTCCTGAATCAGTATGAAGAGGCGGTCAAAGTTGATCCGCGTTCGCCGCAAGAGATGATTGATGAAGCAGTGCAAACCGCGAAACAATCTGATGTGGTGGTGGCTGTGGTCGGTGAAGCTCAGGGGATGGCGCACGAAGCTTCCAGTCGTACCGATATCACTATTCCGCAAAGCCAACGTGACTTGATTGCGGCGCTGAAAGCCACCGGTAAACCGCTGGTGCTGGTGCTGATGAACGGGCGTCCGCTGGCGCTGGTGAAAGAAGATCAGCAGGCTGATGCGATTCTGGAAACCTGGTTTGCGGGGACTGAAGGCGGTAATGCAATTGCCGATGTATTGTTTGGCGATTATAACCCGTCCGGCAAGCTGCCGATGTCCTTCCCGCGTTCTGTCGGGCAGATCCCGGTGTACTACAGCCATCTGAATACCGGGCGTCCGTATAATGCCGACAAGCCGAACAAATACACTTCGCGTTATTTTGATGAAGCTAACGGGGCGCTTTATCCGTTCGGCTATGGTCTGAGCTATACCACTTTCACCGTCTCTGATGTGAAACTTTCTGCGCCGACCATGAAGCGTGACGGCAAAGTGACGGCCAGCGTGCAGGTGACGAACACCGGTAAGCGCGAAGGGGCGACGGTAGTGCAGATGTACCTGCAGGATGTGACGGCTTCCATGAGTCGTCCGGTGAAGCAGCTTAAAGGCTTTGAGAAAATCACCCTGAAACCGGGCGAAACTCAGACCGTCAGCTTCCCAATCGATATTGAGGCGCTGAAGTTCTGGAATCAACAGATGAAATATGATGCCGAGCCTGGCAAGTTCAATGTCTTCATCGGCACTGATTCCGCACGCGTTAAGAAAGGCGAGTTTGAGTTGTTGTAATTTTCGATGTTTGTATGCCGGATAAGGCGTTTACGCCGCATCCGGCAAGAAACGCCGGGCAAAATATGCCTTTTAAGTATTTATCTGATTCTGCAACTGAGTCCACCCAGTCAGGCTAACTCCGCCATTATCAACTATGCTTTTCTCTTAATTCGCTGAAAACAACAGTAAAAGAATGAGGAAAGCATCATGCCACTCTCAAAGGTCTGGGCAGGTTCACTGGTTTTGTTGGCAGCCGTGAGCCTGCCGCTACAGGCGGCTTCCCCCGTTAAGGTTGGTTCAAAAATCGATACGGAAGGCGCGCTGCTCGGCAATATCATTTTGCAGGTGCTGGAAAGTCACGGCGTTCCTACGGTAAATAAAGTGCAGCTGGGAACGACTCCCGTAGTGCGCGGGGCGATCACTTCTGGCGAGCTGGATATCTATCCGGAATATACTGGCAATGGCGCGTTTTTCTTTAAAGATGAAAACGATACGGCATGGAAAAACGCGCAGCAAGGCTATGAGAAAGTCAAAAAACTCGATGCAGAGCAAAACAAGTTAATCTGGCTGACGCCCGCGCCTGCAAATAACACCTGGACCATCGCCGTGCGTCAGGATGTGGCAGAGAAAAACAAACTCACTTCGCTTGCCGAGCTGAGTCGTTATCTGAAAGAGGGTGGTAACTTCAAACTGGCAGCCTCGGCAGAGTTTATTGAACGCGCCGATGCCTTACCCGCGTTTGAAAAAGCCTATGGCTTTAAGCTCGGTCAGGATCAGTTGCTGTCACTGGCCGGTGGTGACACGGCGGTGACGATCAAAGCCGCTGCCCAGCAAACTTCTGGTGTTAATGCCGCAATGGCTTACGGCACCGACGGCCCGGTTGCGGCGCTGGGGCTGCAAACCTTAAGCGATCCGCAAGGCGTGCAACCTATCTACGCGCCTGCGCCAGTGGTGCGTGAGTCGGTGCTGAAAGAGTATCCGCAAATAGCACAGTGGCTACAGCCAGTCTTCGCCAGCCTCGATGAAAAAACATTGCAGCAGCTGAATGCCAGCATTGCAGTGGAAGGACTGGATGCCAAAAAAGTGGCAGCCGACTACCTGAAACAAAAAGGGTGGACGAAGTAATTTCCCGTGACTTATTTCCGTATTAATCCTGTTCTGGCGCTGCTGCTGTTGCTGACGGCAATCGCAGCGGCGCTGCCGTTTATCAGTTACGCACCTAATCGTTTAGTTTCGGGTGAGGGGCGTCATCTCTGGCAGCTGTGGCCGCAAACTCTCTGGATGCTGGTGGGCGTTGGTTGCGCCTGGCTGACAGCCTGTTTTATTCCCGCTAAAAAAGGCAGCATTTTTGCACTCATTCTGGCGCAATTCGTCTTCGTATTGCTGGTGTGGGGAGCTGGAAAGGCGGCGACACAACTGGCGCAAAATGGCAGTGCGCTGGCGCGTACCAGCCTCGGCAGTGGTTTCTGGCTGGCTGCGGCGCTGGCACTGCTGGCCTGTAGCGATGCCATCCGCCGAATCTCCACGCATCCGCTGTGGCGCTGGTTGTTGCATATGCAGATTGCCATTGTTCCGCTGTGGTTGCTGTACTCCGGCACGCTTAACGATCTCTCGTTAATGAAAGAATACGCCAACCGTCAGGATGTGTTTGACGACGCGCTGGCACAACATCTGACGTTGCTGTTTGGTGCGGTGCTGCCTGCGTTAGTGATTGGTGTGCCGTTGGGCATCTGGTGCTACTTTTCCACCGCGCGGCAAGGGGCGATTTTTTCTCTGCTGAATGTCATTCAGACCGTGCCTTCGGTAGCGCTCTTTGGCCTGTTGATTGCGCCGCTTGCCGCGCTGGTTACGGCCTTTCCGTGGCTGGGAACGCTCGGCATAGCAGGAACCGGAATGACACCCGCTCTGATTGCACTGGTGCTCTATGCCCTGTTACCGCTGGTGCGCGGCGTAGTAGTCGGCTTGAACCAGATCCCGCGCGATGTGCTGGAGAGCGCCAGAGCGATGGGGATGAGCGGGACGCAGCGTTTCCTGCATGTTCAGTTACCGCTGGCGTTACCGGTATTTCTGCGCAGCCTGCGGGTGGTGATGGTGCAAACCGTTGGCATGGCGGTGATTGCGGCGTTAATCGGCGCAGGCGGTTTTGGTGCGCTGGTTTTTCAGGGGCTGTTAAGCAGTGCCATTGATTTAGTGTTGCTGGGGGTGATCCCGGTAATTGTTCTGGCGGTGCTTACCGACGCGCTGTTCGATTTGCTTATCGCACTGCTGAAGGTGAAACGTAATGATTGAATTTAGCCATGTCAGCAAACTGTTCGGCGCACAAAAAGCCGTTAACGATCTCAATCTCAATTTTCAGGAAGGGAGTTTTTCGGTACTGATTGGCACGTCGGGTTCCGGTAAATCCACTACCCTGAAAATGATTAACCGCCTGGTGGAGCATGACAGCGGGGTGATCCGCTTTGCCGGAGAAGAAATTCGCTCGCTGCCAGTGCTGGAGTTGCGCCGCCGGATGGGCTATGCCATTCAATCTATTGGCCTGTTTCCCCACTGGAGCGTGGCGCAAAATATTGCCACCGTGCCGCAATTACAAAAATGGTCACGGGCGCGGATCGACGATCGTATCGACGAATTAATGGCGCTACTGGGGCTGGAGCCAAATTTGCGTGAGCGTTATCCGCATCAGCTTTCCGGTGGTCAGCAGCAACGTGTGGGAGTGGCGCGCGCGCTGGCTGCCGATCCGCAAGTCTTGCTGATGGATGAACCATTCGGCGCGCTGGACCCGGTAACGCGTGGCGCGTTGCAACAAGAGATGACGCGCATTCACCGTTTGCAGGGGCGCACTATTGTGCTGGTCACTCATGATATTGATGAGGCGCTACGGCTGGCAGAACATCTTGTATTGATGGATCACGGTGAAGTGGTGCAGCAGGGTAATCCGCTGACGATGCTGACTCGTCCGGCGAATGATTTTGTCCGCCAGTTTTTTGGTCGTAGTGAGCTGGGTGTACGCCTGCTTTCGTTACGTAGCGTGGCAGATTACGTGCGCCGTGAAGAACGGGCTGAAGGTGAGGCACTGGAAGAAAGGATGACGCTACGCGATGCGCTTTCTCTGTTTGTCGCGCGGGGATGCGAGGTGCTGCCGGTGGTGAACACGCAGGGCGAGCCTTGCGGCACGCTGCATTTTCAGGATCTGCTGGAGGAGGCGTAATCGTATGAAGATGTTGCGCGATCCGCTGTTCTGGCTGATTGCTCTGTTTGTGGCGCTGATTTTCTGGCTGCCTTACAGCCAGCCGCTGTTTGCTGCCTTGTTCCCACAACTGCCACGACCCGTTTATCAGCAGGAAAGCTTTGCAGCTCTGGCACTGGCTCATTTCTGGCTGGTGGGAATTTCGAGTTTGTTTGCGGTGATCATTGGTACTGGTGCCGGAATTGCTGTCACTCGCCCGTGGGGTGCGGAATTTCGCCCACTGGTGGAAACTATTGCCGCCGTTGGGCAGACTTTTCCGCCCGTCGCGGTGCTGGCGATTGCCGTTCCGGTGATCGGCTTTGGTCTGAAACCAGCGATTATCGCCTTGATCCTTTACGGCGTGCTGCCCGTCCTGCAGGCGACACTTGCCGGGCTGGGAGCGATTGATGCCAGCGTGACAGAAGTTGCGAAAGGTATGGGAATGAGTCGTGGTCAGCGAGTGCGTAAGGTCGAGCTACCGCTGGCAGCTCCGGTGATTCTGGCGGGTGTACGAACTTCGGTGATTATCAACATTGGCACGGCGACGATCGCCTCAACGGTAGGGGCCAACACGCTGGGTACGCCGATCATCATCGGGCTTAGCGGATTTAATACCGCGTATGTGATCCAGGGAGCGTTACTGGTGGCACTGGCGGCGATCATCGCAGACCGCCTGTTTGAAAGGCTGGTGCAGGCGTTCAGCCAGCACGCAAAATAAAGGTATAACCTGCGAGCATGACGCCACCAATTCCGCCTAACGCCATAAACAGGAACAGGGCGATGACCCCAATTTTAGCTATGCGCATAATGCACTCCTTATGTTAACGAAAGGATTGTACAGTAAAGCGTATTTGTTAACGAATCATTAAATGCCGAGTGGGAAAATATCATGGCCTTGTTCCTGCCAACTGGTGAGTTGCTGCTGTTGGGCGGAGGTTCGATTATCACCGCACCATACCAGCAATGTACGGCCTTCGAACAGTTCAGGGCGTAGTTGATTGAGCGAGTGGGCGAGGACATCAATGCGCCATCCTTGTTGACTGGCAATCCAGCCCTCCAGCCACAGACGAGTGGTATCCTGAATATTCCAGCCAACCACCAGTGCATCTTTACCCTGTTTTTTGCGCGCCGAAGCCAGGCAAATAGAGATGTAGTTGATCAGTACGCCGTCGAGGATCGCCAGCAGCGCCTGGAGAGTCGGTTGTTGGCACTGAAGCCGTCGGCGCAGAGGAATAAACAGATGTGTGGTGAGTGTCTGGGCGGGGTAATCCTGACCGCGCTCTTTGATCCACGTTCGCAGGCTATGCAGATTGCCGCTTTGCAGGTAAGTCAGTAATGTTTCTTGCTGATCGCGCCAGCCGTTCTGCACATCAACATTTTCATTACTGAGCAGCATTTTTACTTTGCTGACCTGCACGCCGTTGTCGATCCAGCGTTTGATCTCGCGGATCCGGTCAATATCGGCATCGTTGAACAGCCGATGACCGCCGTCTGTCCGTTGCGGTTTCAGCAATCCGTAACGCCTCTGCCACGCGCGTAACGTGACAGGGTTAATATCACAAAGCAACGCCACTTCACCAATTGTGTAAAGCGCCATCGTCTCACCCTTGCTCGCGAGGTCCCGGTTTAACTTTAGACGCAGTTTTGCGAACCAGGTAGTTTTGCCCGTTTTTTGAGCATCTATAGGGTGATTTTATTTTTGCCAGGCGATTTTGAGTGATCGTACTCACGAATTCTCATTTTTCTGCAAGAGTTCAAAGAAAGTTAAACGCAAGCAATGTATGTTACGCGTTTTAAAGGGAAGTGTGGTTTGCGGGTATGTACGATTTTAATCTGGTGTTGCTGCTGCTTCAGCAGATGTGCGTTTTTTTAGTCATTGCGTGGTTAATGAGTAAAACGCCATTATTCATACCGTTAATGCAGGTCACGGTTCGTCTGCCGCATAAATTTCTCTGCTACATCGTCTTTTCCATCTTCTGCATCATGGGCACCTGGTTTGGGTTGCACATTGACGATTCTATTGCCAATACCCGTGCGATAGGCGCGGTAATGGGCGGCTTACTCGGCGGTCCGGTCGTCGGTGGGCTGGTTGGTCTGACCGGCGGGTTACATCGATATTCGATGGGGGGCATGACCGCGCTAAGTTGCATGATCTCGACCATCGTTGAAGGATTGCTCGGCGGCCTGGTACACAGCATCCTTATCCGTCGCGGGCGCACTGATAAAGTCTTTAACCCCATTACCGCCGGTGCCGTCACGTTCGTCGCTGAAATGGTGCAAATGTTGATCATCCTGGCGATCGCCCGACCTTATGAAGATGCGGTGCGTCTGGTGAGTAATATTGCTGCGCCAATGATGGTCACCAATACCGTCGGCGCGGCGTTGTTTATGCGTATATTGCTCGATAAACGCGCGATGTTTGAAAAATACACTTCGGCTTTTTCTGCCACTGCGCTGAAAGTGGCGGCCTCGACGGAAGGCATTTTGCGCCAGGGGTTTAACGAAGTGAACAGCATGAAAGTGGCACAGGTGCTGTATCAGGAGCTGGATATTGGTGCAGTCGCGATTACCGATCGAGAGAAATTGCTGGCCTTTACCGGAATTGGTGGCGACCACCATTTACCCGGCAAACCGATTTCTTCGACTTATACCTTAAAAGCGATTGAAACCGGTGAAGTGGTCTACGCTGATGGCAACGAAGTACCTTATCGTTGCTCTTTGCATCCGCAATGCAAACTGGGGTCGACGCTGGTCATTCCGTTGCGTGGTGAAAATCAGCGAGTGATGGGTACCATCAAATTGTATGAGGCCAAAAACCGTTTATTCAGTTCAATCAACCGCACGCTGGGCGAGGGGATTGCGCAACTGCTTTCGGCGCAGATCCTCGCCGGGCAATATGAGCGGCAAAAAGCGATGCTCACCCAGTCAGAGATCAAACTGCTTCACGCCCAGGTGAATCCCCATTTTTTGTTTAATGCGCTTAACACCATTAAAGCGGTGATCCGCCGCGACAGCGAACAGGCCAGCCAGCTGGTGCAGTATCTTTCTACTTTTTTCCGCAAAAACTTAAAGCGGCCTTCGGAGTTTGTTACTCTCGCCGACGAAATTGAACATGTGAACGCTTATCTGCAAATTGAAAAGGCGCGCTTCCAGTCGCGGTTGCAGGTCAACATTGCTATTCCGCAAGAATTATCCCAGCAGCAATTGCCCGCGTTTACCCTGCAACCGATAGTGGAAAACGCCATTAAACATGGGACATCACAACTGCTGGATACAGGGCGAGTGGCAATCAGCGCCCGACGTGAGGGGCAACATTTGATGCTGGAGATCGAAGACAATGCCGGTTTGTATCAACCGGTAACCAATGCCAGTGGGCTGGGGATGAATCTGGTGGATAAGCGTTTACGTGAACGGTTTGGCGATGACTATGGGATAAGCGTCGCCTGTGAGCCTGATAGTTACACCCGAATAACGTTACGACTACCATGGAGGGACGAGGCATGATTAAAGTCTTAATTGTCGATGATGAACCGCTTGCACGGGAGAACCTGCGCGTATTTTTGCAGGAGCAGAGCGATATTGAAATCGTTGGAGAGTGTTCAAACGCCGTAGAAGGGATCGGCGCGGTGCATAAACTGCGCCCGGATGTGCTGTTTCTCGATATCCAGATGCCGCGCATCAGTGGTCTGGAAATGGTGGGGATGCTCGACCCGGAACATCGCCCGTATATTGTTTTTCTCACCGCGTTTGACGAATACGCCATTAAAGCCTTTGAAGAACATGCCTTTGATTATCTGCTGAAGCCAATTGATGAAGCGCGACTGGAGAAAACGCTGGCGCGATTGCGTCAGGAGCGCAGCAAGCAGGATGTTTCGTTGTTACCGGAAAATCAACAGGCGCTGAAATTTATCCCTTGTACGGGGCATAGTCGGATTTATTTGCTGCAAATGAAAGATGTGGCATTTGTCAGCAGTCGGATGAGCGGTGTCTACGTTACCAGTCACGAAGGGAAAGAGGGCTTTACCGAACTGACATTACGTACCCTGGAAAGTCGTACACCACTACTGCGCTGCCATCGTCAGTATCTGGTTAACCTCGCGCATTTACAGGAGATCCGTCTGGAAGATAACGGCCAGGCCGAGTTGATTTTGCGTAATGGCTTAACCGTGCCGGTCAGCCGCCGTTATCTGAAAAGCTTAAAAGAGGCGATTGGCCTGTAAAAGACTGCTAAAATGGCTTTTTGCCTCATCAACACCTGAAGGCCTCATGCTAAGTAACGATATTCTGCGCAGCGTGCGCTACATTTTGAAAGCCAATAATAATGACCTGGTGCGTATTCTGGCGCTGGGTAATGTCGAAGCCACCGCGGAACAGATCGCCGTCTGGCTACGTAAAGAAGACGAAGAGGGTTTTCAGCGTTGTCCGGACATTGTTTTGTCTTCATTCCTCAATGGCCTGATTTATGAAAAACGCGGCAAGGATGAGTCTGCTCCGGCACTGGAGCCGGAACGTCGCATTAATAACAACATCGTGCTGAAAAAATTACGCATCGCGTTTTCGCTTAAAACCGATGACATTCTGGCAATCCTTACCGAACAGCAGTTCCGCGTTTCGATGCCGGAAATTACGGCGATGATGCGTGCACCGGATCATAAAAACTTCCGCGAATGCGGCGATCAATTTTTACGTTATTTTCTGCGTGGACTGGCAGCGCGCCAGCATGTGAAGAAAAGCTAAGACGGGTATGGCGGCCATGCGAAACATGGCCGCCGACAGATTATTTCACTTCTTTAAAACCAGCGGCTTTCATCACCAGTTCCATTTGCGCCATAGTGATACCTTTTTTGGCATCTTCAGCAGAAACGTTGATTCCTGAAATACCCTGCAGGGCTTTAAAATCCACTTTTTCCATATCAATAGTCACGTTTTCCTGCGCGTAGGTATCGGTATAGGTTAATTTTTCTTCAACACCCGCGATGTTTTTGTATTTAGCGCTTAACGGCTCAAGTGTCCTGGCGGCATCTTCTTTGGTGGTTGCACCAATGGAGGCAAATTGAATTTTGGTTTCAGAAGATTGCTTAAGCACCTTGTCACCTTTGTAGACATAGGTAATGGCAATTTCAGTGCCGTTCAGATTGGCGCTGAATTTCTTTGATTCTTCTTTGTCACCGCAGCCAGCAAGAGAGAAAACCAGAACAGATGCAACAACAAGGGAAAACAGCTTATTGAAAGCCTTCATGTAAAACTCCATTTTATTTAATCAAGGAACTGGTGACTCTCACCAGGGGCTATATAGGATATGCCTAATACTGTGGCGTGAGCAGTCCGGAACAGGAGTAGAACTCTTAATAAAAAGCACTATTTCATCCTTGTTGCTGAAGCATGGGGAATAATTGTTCGCAAAGCAAAACACCGTTATTCATTGCTTCTACCCGTGCCTCGCTTTCTGTATTACGAAATTGTCCCAACACATGTGCCAGCCGATAAAAACCCACCGCGGTGAGGTCATTCGCCAGCAACTCTGCCTGACCAATAGCACTCTGTTCCTGATAGCGCCAGCCGTTATGGAGCAGTTGAATAAGTAACGCCTGGCAGCGCATCAGCAACTGATGAGCGGTAGACGGCACAGGCAGAACGCTGGCAGAAGGTAGCGGTGCCACAGGCGCAGTTTCTGCGTCCAGCGCCCAGGCGCGGGTTTTTGTCATCATCACCCGTGGTTCCAGTGTCAATTGCCCCTCTACAAAACTGACAAAGCCAGAAACCAGGCTCACGGGGTCGTCTGTTTGTTGCAAAAGCGCCGCCATGCGTTCAACGGCAAAAGGAGAACAGGCAGATGCCGGAAGGGATAACGTCAGCACATTATCTTCCCCTTCGCCGCTGATTACCTGCGCATCCAGTGTCTGGCGGCTGCTATCCCAACCGAGCGAAATACACTCCGCGACCGGCAGAATAAATAAGTTATCGACCTGGTTGAGTGGTCGTATGCAGGCGGGGGGACGCTGGCGTAAATATTCCCGCAAAGCCACAATGCCCGGCTGGCGCAACGGCGCGCTCAACATTTGCCAGGCGTCTGGCGACAGTGGAACAACGCTACTCAAGCGGTTACGGGTCGCGAACAGCAGCTCGCCATCGGCACTGCGTTTTGCTGCTTGTGAAACAATTTGCCCACCTGCCAGTGCGCCAGCCTGAAAACTAAACAGCCGACGCGTCGCTGCCGGTGAGTTTTCCTGTTCGCTTCTCTGCCAACTACGCGAAAGATGCAAAATACTTCCTGTGTCGGGATCGGTAAACCAGATGCGTAAACCATACTGCTCAATATCCTGCCAGCAACGCATACCTAAAGACACCAGCCGCAGATGATCAAGTTTTGCTTCTCCGGCAATACCAGCGCCAACGACCGTGCGCCACGGCATGGGAGGAACTTCACCGATACTGTCGCGTCGCGCCATCTCTTGTACGCAATTTAATCGACTGTTTAATGCCGCAAGCTGACGTAAGCATTCTCCGGCATGGTAGTGGCTGGCACGGGCGTGGAAGGCATCAACACTGGCGCGCAATTGCCGTAGCGATTCACTCACCCATCGCCAGTTGCAGCGTTCCGCCGCTTGTTGCGCGCGACTGAAAGCGGCCTCGTAATGGATTGGCGGTTGACTTATCCCGCCCAGCCATAATGCCTGGCTTAATTGCTGAACATATTGACGACACGTTTTGCCTTCTTCGCTGGCAAACGGATCATCAGATGATGTGACGTGTTCACTGCGCATCTGCCAGATTAAATGAGTAAATTCCGCTTGCTGAGTTTTGGCCTCGACGAAGGCCTGCACAGCCAGTACCACATGTTCGCAAAGTGTGCCTTCAATGCAATCACAGCGTGCGAAGCGAATGCTGCTGCGGGAATAAAAACGCACATCGCTCATCGGTAATCGGGCAGAGGGAATTTCGCCAGGCGCACAGAACAACTCAATGGTGATGCCTTTAGCGACCAGCGCCTGCGCGCGTTTGCGGGTGGCATCGGGCAAGGTAGCCAGTTCTTTCAGCCAGATTGCCGAATCCCACTCTTCTTCTTTTTTTTCCGTAGGCTGGGCGGTGGCACAAAGTCGTTGATAACTTAACACCAGCATCACGCGATGACGGCACATGCCGCTGGCCCCGCAGGTGCACTGAGCCTCTTTCAGTGCCTGGCCGTTCGCCAGCTGGGTACGGACACCGTCACTGAACGTGGCGATTAAAGCGCCGTTCTCATGACTGATTTCCGGGACGTTGCCATTTTCCAGTTCCTTAAGGCTGCGCTTAACAAAACCGGCATTGCTTAACGCCGTCAGTGCCTGTGGTGTCAGTTCTAATAATTCCGGACGTAGTGAATTCATGACTGAAGATTCTCCGCAAGCCAGGAAGCCAGCTCGCCCGGTGTCATTGCGGCTATTTGTGCGCCGACATTAACCAGCGCCTGGGCCGTATCGTGGTCATAGCAAGGCGTTGCGGTGCTGTCGAGCGCTGCCAGCCCCAGCACTTTGATGCCGCTCTGGACACACTTTTTCACCTGATGCGTCAGCAATGATGATGACCCACCTTCATAAAAATCGCTCACGAGAATAATGACACTTTTTGCAGGTTGTTCAATAAGTTGCCGACCATACTCCACGGCACTGGCGATATTGGTCCCGCCGCCTAATTGCACTTTCATTAATAGCTCTACCGGATCGGCAACGTCGGCGGTGAGATCGACGACACTTGTGTCAAAAGCGACCAGATGGGTACGAATGCCGGGTAACTGCCATAAACAGGCCGCCATCACTGCGGAGTGGATCACCGAGTCCACCATTGATCCGCTTTGATCAACCAGTAGGACCAGTTGCCATTGTTCGCTATGGCGTTTAATGCGGCTGTTAAAGCGGGGGGATTCGATATACAACTTGCCGTGTTGCGGGTGCCAGTGTTGCAGGTTGGCGCGCAGAGTACTTTTGAAATCAAAGTTTCGCGCCAGTGAAATAAATGAGCGGCGACGGCGATCGCGTACTCCAGAAAAAGCCTGACGAACTTCCTTTGCCAGTCGCGCCATAATCTCTTCAACAACCTGGTGCACTATCCGGCGGGCGGCAGCCAGTACTTCGGGATTCATCAGATGTTTGGTGTGCAAAACGGCGCGTAGCAGGCTTTCAGAAGGCTGCATACGTTCCAGCACGTCGAGATTCGTCACCACATCTTCAATGCCGTAGCGCAGCACGGCATCGCTTTCCAGCCGCTCAATCACCTGTTGCGGAAACAGCGTGTGAATGCTGTTGATCCACTCAGGGGTGGTGAGATTTGAACGACCTAATCCACCGTAACGTTCACCACGCTGGAGCCGTTCAGGATCGCGCCCATACAGCCACTCCAGCGCGTGGTCTATCTGCCGGGCGTTGTCATCCAGCCCACAAAGCGTCGTTTCTGCCGCTTCGCCAAGAATTAATCGCCAGCGTTGTAGCTCACGGGTGGTCAGAAGATCGTTCAGTTCAGACATGGAAAACTCCCCAGTGTTGCAGCGATGCCAGTGCCTGCTGTTCGAGTTGTTGATGATGTGCAATGTCTTGTGGTGGACAATGCAACGGCATTTGCAGTGCCGAAACGGGAAGTTGCACCAGTTGATAATGCTCAAGCACCTGATGCGCCAGCGTCCCGCGTTCTCGAGGTGGTAGCCAGGCCATCGCCGCGCGTAAATCGGGCAGGGCATTGATAAAATCGGCATCACTCAGTTGATTTAAATGACTGCTGAAACCGGCGATAAATACCGGCTGACAGGCCAGTTGATGACGGGCTAATGCCAGCAAACCGTGCAGCGCCTCGCCGGATTGTGCCGGGGATAACTGCGCCAGCATCGTCAGCGCCGTTTCGGCACTGGCGTTGGGAGGTTCCAGACGCATCAGTGCGCCAAGAGTCGCGCCGCGATCCAGCGCCGGGGCATGAATCGCCTGACTGCGGCGCTCCAGTAAGGCTACTGCCGCAGAAAGCGAAACGCCGGGTAAATTAACGCCGCTATGTAGATCGCGCAGGATATGGCAAAGCGCCTGCCAGCTATGTAGGTGAGTGTGAAACTCCTTTTCATCCGGTCTGCCGTTGGATTCACATAGCCACAGCGTGCGATCGATGGCCGCGCATAATGTCGTTTGTAATATCTGCGCGCCTTGCATACCGCTAATTTCATCCAGCCGCCATAAGGCATATAGCACTTCCAGCGCCTGGCCCATTTCGGCGAATTGATTTTCCTGGGCGATTAATAATGTGAGTTGTTCCAGTAATTGCTGACTGAAAGACGCCAGACCCGCTAACGCTGCCTGGCTAAGACATGTGGTGATACAGCCGATTCCACCCGCGTCCAGCATATCGGCTTCTAATTTATGGCGTGCGGCTTCCTGGAGTGTGGCGCCAAAGCATGCGGCTTCAATCAATGCCGCATGCTGGCTAAGTGGCCGGGTTAATTTCCAGCGTTCTTCACCGTTGCCTGCAAGTGACAGTGTACTTCCCTGCTGGCGCACAACCCCTGGGATCTCCAGTATTGCCAACCGATGTAACACCTGACTTTGCGCCAGTCCATCGGGGGTAAAGCGATTTAAGGTAAGCTCCGCCGGAAGAGAGATTCCGGTACGTTCCAGTTCGCAGGTGACATCTTTTGGCAGAGGCGGTTGTGACGTAGAAGGGGCAAGTTTACCGAATCCGTCACCCGCTAATGTGTCTATCAACGTTACCAGAATCGGATCGGTATCGGGATTAATGACTCCGCGGTAGCTCCACGGCAACGGCGCATTCAGGGCTTCTTTAATCAGCGAACCAGCTATGGCATCCAGCCAGTCAGTGCGTAGAGGTAGTGTATGGCCGCGCAACTGTGCCAGTGCCATAGCATGCAGATGAGCAGCAGCCATATCAGCGGTAGAAGCGGGCAATTTGTGCTGGCGCAAACGGGTAAGAACCGTTTTCAGCAGTTGTTCACCTGCCTGCTGTAAGCCACACTGCCAGCACCAGTTTTGCCAGACCGGGGCAGGCATTCCGGAAAGGTATCCTGCCAGCACATCAAGGCGCTTTTCACTGTAGGGTGTGAGATAACAACCAGTAACGGCATCTGCCAGCGAGGGCAATTCTGGCTTGTTAATTTCCTGCGGGCATTCGCGCCACATTTTTGCCAGTGCAGGAGCGTGCCAGCCGCCGCAGACGACTAACACGTCGCCATTGTTTTGCTGCATCGCCCATGTAATCCAGCGAGCCATAAAGGCTTCGCGCTGACGATTGAGCGCATCTCCGGGGGAATCGCTCCGCAGTTGAGCAAAATAGTGCGCCAGCGTAGAGGGTAATGCAGTTTGCTGGCTTTCATCTTCGAATAAGTGATCCCACAGGGTATCGCTGTTATCCATGCAGGTGGCACGCAGCAGTAAGGTCTGGCTGTCATCTTGCGTATCGGGTGATTCGTCTTCTTCTTCACTCTGCGCCCAGCAAGGCAAATCGATGAAGTAAGTTTGTGCCTGAATACGACGTGCGGCTTGTAGCGCCTGCCACTCCGGCGAAAATTCAGCAAATGGCGTCCAGGCACCACGCCCGGGGGCCGCACCGTCCTGATACTGGCAATAACTGTAAATAGCTACCGGAAGCTGGTGGGCTAAAAACAGTTCGTCCACCCGGTCATTAAAATCAGCCGGGCCTTCAATCAATACGTATCGTGGCCGCTGGCTTTCGATTAACAATTTCACCAGCCGGGCGCAGGCCGGGCTATGATGCCGGATGCCGACAATTAACGGCTCGCTCATGCATCTTTCCTCACGGCAGGCGGTGGCGAGCTTGATAATAAGCCTGCCAGTGAGCTTCTTTATGTGTAGCAACACGTTGTTCGAAGTAACGGCGCAGGCGCGCGCGATCTTCTTCGTAATCTTTGACGATGGTTCCGGCAATACAGTCCACCAGATCGGCTGGCTCACCTGCGCGATTCGCTAAAAACCAGGCGCGGACGCCCACCGCGTGGGCCACGTTCACGGCTTCAGCGGTGGACATAATCGCTGTTAGTGTATCCATTGACGTTTTCTTTTCGCCGTTGGCACGCAGATCGCGAAAGGTGCGCACCAGTAACTCCAGTACCGCGTCAGGCACTTTATGCGGAATGCCGCTATGGGCCAGCAAACGCGCCGAAGCACTGGCGACAAGCTCCAGCTCCTGGGCGAAATCCATAATCGGAAAGACAGTTTCAAAATCGAAACGACGCTTTAGCGCAGCACTCATTTCATTGACGCCGCGATCGCGGGTATTGGCAGTGGCAATAATATTAAAGCCTTCCCGTGCATAGAGCTGGCTGGCTTCACCAGTGAGTTCCGGCACCGTCATTACCCTGTCAGAAAGCATACCTAACAGACAGTCTTGTACTTCCAGCGGTGTACGCGTTATCTCTTCAAAACGGACAATTTTGCCGTCGCGCATTCCCTGGTAAAGCGGGGCAGGGACCAGCGCTTCCGTTGACGGACCATGGTTGATAAGCAGGGCGTAGTTCCAGCCGTACTTGATTTGATCTTCGGTGGTAGATGCGCCGCCCTGGATGGTTAACCCGGCATCGCCGCTAATAGCGGTTGCCAGTAATTCAGACAGGAGCGATTTTGCGGTGCCAGGTTCCCCCACCAACATCAAACCGCGCCCGGTAGCGAGAGTGACTAACATGCGTTCGACAGCGGAGGGACTGATCACGACTTTACGGCTAATATTTTGCGCGCTATCGCCAAGGATAAAAGCGCGGGCCGCAGGCAAACTTAACTGCCAACCGGGCGGGCAAGGTGCGTGATCATTTTGTTTTAATTTTGCCAGTTCATCGGCGTATAACACAGCGGCAGGCGGACGCTGCAGATGATTATTCTGCGGTGACATATATTCATCCCTGAAATGTATTAATGAAATAAACGATATTTTACGCGCAATAAATGTTTGCCGCATTAGTTGTTTGAGCGAAAAATATCTGGAAAGCAGATCACAGTAAATAAAAAAACCTGCTGGTGAGGCAGGTTCTTTTATTTACTACAATGACGCTAACTTGCTGATTGTGCAACATTTCGTACCAACGAATAAATTATAACCATATCCACACTCCATTGCAATTCAGTGAATGAGATTTATAATCCTGCCCGTTGGGAGGTTGTGCCGGATCGGACCAATTTTAAGTCCTGGCTGCTGGACGGGTGGTGCCGCAGGCGGTGCCCTGATCCGGAGAGCAACGTTTCGTACCAACATACGTAAACCAGTATCGACAGGCAGTGTAAGGGTAAGGTGCTGGTGTTGCGCTCCTTAATAAGGAGAGCGGATGGACACGCTGACACAAAAGTTAACCGTGCTCATTGCTGTACTGGAGCTATTAGTGGCTCTGTTACGGTTGATTGATTTGTTGAAGTAACGGGCAAATTGAAACGCATCTAAGGGGGAATACCGTTTCCCCCTTTAATAAAGCTTTACTCGCCATACTTCAAGTTGCATGTGCTGCGACTGCGTTCGTTCACCCCTGTCACTTACTTTAGTAAGCTCCTGGGGATTCACTCGCTTATCGCCTTCCTGCGACTTGAATTATCTAGAGTATATTATTCTATTTCTTGGTTGAATATATTCTGTAGTTCACAATTAAAAATTGCTATTACTGTTTCATGTGATTCACCTCGTAATTTCCGCTCATCAATAAAATCATCTCTTATATAAATCAACGCATCATTTATTAGCGAGTCGGCATCATTAAATGTTGGATGTAGCCGGAATCGTTCCAGTCGATAGACGGAACCTGTAAATAATTCAGAGAATTTATGGATCTCAAGTCTGAAGGAAAACGGATCTTCAGGAGCAGGAATCTCATAATCGTAAATAGCGACCAGCTCTTTTTGTACGATCATCGCTTTTCCCGGAGGTAAGTCGTGTCGATAACGGGCAGTTGCATCACTGCCCGCTGTGTTTTAATGGAAAATAACGTCGGGTGCGCTTAACGCTTCACTCAAATCAAACACATCAAGTTCGGCAAAAGTGACGGATTTATTGTCACGGTAAACCCGAAGAGAATGGAAGCTCATTAGCGCTTTGCTATCAACATTGTAGTGGTTAAAACCGGGTGAAAACTTAAGGACCAGCCGGTACGCACCTAAGTCATAGACAAATGCGTCCTCATAGCCTGACTCCCAGCCTTTGTATCGCATTCCCATAAGTTGCCCAACGGTAGCGGATTTACCTTCCCAGCGAGTCAGGCTGTTACTGGCTGACTCGTCAGGTGTGAGCAGCACCGTGCGCCGCGCCAACTGGCGAAAAGGCGGCATAATTTCGTAATCGGCAAAAAGCTGTGCAAATTCACTGCGCATTTCTGCTGCCATTTCTAACGGGTGGGCAATGCCAATCAGAGCATCGGCAGGCAGGTCAATTGGCTCATCTTGCTCATTGCAGAACTCCCCCTCTGCGGCCACACGAAAGGCGTTGAGTAAACGACGCGGTTCATTTGCCGGATAAACCCCCCATATTAATCGCTGGGTAACCAGGCGGGTAAAGGGATGATTAACAAACAGAGAATGAAAATCTGCAAGCGACCAGCGGCGGGTGATACGTAGGGCTGCTTCAAGACGTGGGAGCAGGTTTTTGCTCACCTGAGTGGCATCTTTTTTTAGCCCTTTTAGTCGGGCCAGTGCCTCGGGCGCTTTCAGTTGATCGTCATCGGCGCGCAACCGGGGAACACTTTTCTGGCGAACGTTTTGTTGATCGTAGATAACCGGGTTGAGGTTTTCATCAAAGCGAACGGTAAACTGCCGGAGACCAAAATCAAAACTCAACGCCTGCGGATCATCAAGGCCCAATGTTGGGACTAATCTGTCCGCTAACTCTTCCTGGCTTAGCCCGCGATTTTCTGCGACCACCTGAAGAAATTCCGCCGCGTTATCACGTAAGGAGCGGGATTTCGCCCGTTGGGATATATGGTGCAGCTGTATCAGCGCCATATCATTATTCATCAGGGTAAGGATGTTCAGTCCACTGACAGCACGGGCAGATTTGCCTTCTTGTGGCCAGGCGAGGATATGTGTCGTCAGCTCCCGAGCCGTGCTTTCGTCACCAAAGAGACTTAACGCCAGAAATGCCCAGTTGTCTTTTGCGGGGGCACCAGCTTGTTGCCACGCGGTGAAAAGATCCCAGGCAAAAGCTGCCAGCGTTTGCGGCTGGCAAAACGTTTTCAGCTGTTCCAGTCCGCTATAAAAACGTCCGCCCTGGGTAAAGCGCAGCATTTCGCCGATAATTTCCAGAGCGTCATCGGTAACAGGCTGATTATTCTTGATAAGGCGCGGTCTGGACCACATTGCCGGATGCCAGAAATCAGGAGCTTTTGGAATACGTGCCGGGTAAATTTCTATTGGACCCAGTTTAAGTAATTGCTCCAGGGCAGGCCATACATCAGTACGCTGCCAGCGGTTTGCCACGGTTTGCAGTAATTCGCCATGCCCTTGTTCATACAGTAAACGCAGGGCAAGTAATGCAGCTTCGCTATTATCGCTGGGTTTTGTAAAGACAAGAGGGATAAGTGCAGTAGCCGTATGTTCCGGCCATTGTAAAATCCACTGGCGAGCCAGATCACGCTGCGCCGCGAAACGTCGCCAGACGCGGGCAACGGGCAGGGCCAGTTCTGTTGCGCCGAAATTTAAAATTAACGGAAATGTTTCTTTTGGATGATGTGAAAAAGCCAATAACAGGCCAGGTAATGTATCCAACCCGAGGATACTGAGAAAATAGTCCTCACCCGCGAACAGATGCTTTTTCTCATTGATACGCAGCCAGAAAGTCAAAGCCATCTCACGCGGCAACTGTGCCAATAAATACAGGTTCCAGACACTCTTTTCCGGACGATAACGTGAGTAGTTGTCATTTTCCCATATGTTAATTAACGCTTCTACGTGACCGCTGCGAAGCGCCTGTTCTGCTAATTGTGCTTCCGGGGAGTTCCAGCCATGCAGGATCTCTTCAACTCGCCCCTGGTAGTAATGCCACTGAACAATGAGTGAATTGCGTGCAGCATCCAGTTTTCCGGGGAGTATATAATTCAAAAACAGCCATACATCATCCCCAAAACCCAGTTCCTGTAGTACAACTCGACCACTTTTTCGTTCCATGCGTTCCGTAAAAGATCCCGTGCTGAAATAACGGGCAGACTCTGTGGCGGCAAGTCTCTCTCGTTCGCCTAGTTGCCAGTAAACTTGCGGAGTTAATTCGAGCGATGCCAAATCAAGACGTGGAGCTGTCATTTTTTTCTTACTACGCCACGGTGGTGAAACGAGGATTTCAGGCAGACAGCTATTATCGGTGCTATCAATAACCTGTTTTAGCGGTGCCGATAAATAACTATTCACCACTGCCTGGGCTTGTGTACTTAAGCACGGCATCACCTCTTCTGCCAGTTGTGGCTGCGATGCCATCAGCGTTTGTAACAGCGTATGCCAGTATTCATCACGTGCTTTTTGCTGTGCAGGCAGCTTTTGGTCTTCGATGATGGGATAACCAGGGCGCGCAGGGGGGGCTTTTAACGCCAGCAGTTCTGCCAGTGCGGCGAGCGTCGCATGGGGGAAGTTTTTACTGTATTTAGCCACACGTTGCAGGCTGGGTTTGTTTTTATCAGCCACCAGTAGCAAGGTGCGGATGACTTGCGGATGGTTAATTTGTACCAGCAGACTGCCGCAATCTTCTTTATGTGCATACATCGCGAGGCGCGGAACGGCTGCCAGTCCTTGTTCGCGCAAAAGGGCAGCGCAGGCCGTGTAACCGAAGTGGTTTTCATGCGACATGTAGCTGGCTTCTCGATCGCTAAATATATCCTGGCTCCAGTAACGTGCGAGTTCTTTCACCGCCTTAGAGTCATCAGCAACAACTTTTAACCACTCTTTTGAGCGAAAATGAGTTTGCGAACATTCAAGGCTTACCAGCTCGTTGGCGATTTCGGGTTTTTCCGGGAGGTTCAGCGCAATAAAAGGGCGGCGAACTTTGGTTATTCCTGGCAGTGCGGCAATGAGTTTGTCGGCGCAACGCTGCCAGCAGCTTTCCTCTGCCAGAGAGAGATGCTTACGCAATCGGAGATCGAATTCGTTATAGGTTTCTGAGCGATAACCATAGCCATAGTCCTCGTTCTGATATTGCAATGTTACTACCAGAGGATCACTCTCATAACACCGTACAATAAACTGGCGTGCAATCACCACCTCAGTTGCATATTCCAGCCCCTCTTGTTGGACGATTTCGTCGAGCAACTGTTGGCTATCATTTTGCGCGATACAGGCTAGCGTCGCCATTGTCCGGGCCGTGATTGAGGGTTTGTGTTCGCCGATCAAGTTGATGGCCTGCGTGATGGCGGACTGCCACTCCAGTGAAAAGTTTTCATAACGCCAGACAATGTTTTTTTTCTTCTCTGCTTTTTGTAGCAATTCATCACCCAGTGTCTGAATGATGTTTTCAGTGATAACAGGTACCGGTTCGCCTGGCCAATTGCGATGGCTGAGTGGTGTTTTGCCTTTTTTATATTTAAGTTCCAGTTGGGCGTTATCCGCCAGCCACGGTAATTCCTTGTCCATGCTCTTTCCTTATTCAAACAGGGCTTCAATATCGTTAATTAGCTCGCTGGCGGTGATGGTATCGAGTACGGAGAACTGCGCTTCCTGTGTTGAATTACTCCCCCAGCCATAGCTTTCTGCTTTGCCTTCCCATAGCCACAGCTTGCTTAAGATTTGCTCGGCACTCAGTTCGGCTGGCGACATGCCTACCGCAAAACCTTCATCGATTTCCATGATTAACGACCAGCGGCCCAGGGGGTTGATCATCCAGCCGATCCAGCCAGCATCCTGCGGGGTGCCCTTTATCCAGCCTTTATTCGCCAGCCCCATTACCCGACCACTCGGGCATTTTCTGCCTGTCCAGCGTGTCAGTTCGCTGGCGTTGCGCTCGGCTTCTGTCAGCGCGTAACTGTTACGATCAAGCTGGCGGAATGGTGGTAACAGTTCGTAGTCGGCAAAAAGCTGCCCGAAGGCGGCAGCATCCGTCGGTGATATTTCCAGAACGTGAGGAATACCAATAGAGATATCGCCTTCCGGCAGGGTGAAAAGATCATCGTCAGCGGTGCTGTAGCTGTTATCTTCCGCTACGCGAAAGCAAGCCAGTAGCTGGTTTTCGGCGCTATAAACGCCCCAAATCAGACGGCGGGTTAAGTGGCGGACCAGCGGATGCTCAACCAGGAAGAGCTGAAAGTTTTCCGGTGACCAGCGGCGACGCAGGCACATGGCGGATTCCAGCCTTGCTACCTGCTGGGCGGCGACGGTACGCGCATCTTTTTTCAGCAATTTGTAGCGGTTAACCGCATCGTTCGCCTGTGATTCATCATCGCTTTTGTTTGGTTTGGGCAGGTCTTTCAGACGACAGCCGGAAGCGTCACGCACAAACGGTTTTAAGGTTTCATCAAAGCTGACGGTGAACTGGCGTGGGCCGAAATCCAGCAGCAACGAACCGTTATCATCCAGACCGAGATCCGGTGCTAACCGATCTTCAAGCTCCGCTACCGTGAGTTCGCGGTTCTCGGCAATGTTGGCAATTTTTTCTTTCGCCCGCTCCTGTAATGCTTTGAATTTCAGTTTCTGGGCGATGCCGTTAAGCTGCATCAGGGCGATATCACTACCGATAGCAGCGAGAATATCCAACCCGACGGTGGCGCGTTTATGCTGGGATTCACCAGGCCAGGCGCGAATCAAAGGCGTCAGTTTGCGGGCGGTGTCATCGTTACCGAGAACGCCTAACGCAGTGAACGCCCAACTCTCTTTCGACGGCGCGCCAGCGGTCTGCCAGGCGGTAAACAGATCCCAGGCAAATTCAGCCAGTGAGTCGGTGGTACAGGCATCTTTCACCTGCAATAATCCCGGATACAGTGCCTCTTCCTGAGGGAAGCGGAGCATTTCACCGAGGTGGAGGAGTGCGCTATCAGGCAGTGATTGGGCGTTTGCTTTTAATAACGGGCGCGTCCAGAGCGATGGCTGATAAAAGGTCGGAAGAGTGGGGATTTTTGTCGGGTGATTATCTAAGGGATCGAGCGCAAGTAGAGCGTTCACCGCATCGGTTACTTCCGGCTGGTTATAACGCCGGGCGATTTCTTGCAGCAATGGCTGATGACCGTTTTCGGTAAGCATACGCAAGGCAGCACGGGCGTTGTCCTGTGCTTCACTGGCTTTGCCGAGCGCTGCAGGCAGCAGGCCGGTAATGGCGTGTTCCGGATATTTCAGCAGCCAGCTACTGGCGTCTTGTCGTAATGTTTTGAGTTTGTTGAAGGCGCGGGCGACGGCAGGAGCCAGTTCCGTTGCGGCAAAATAATTAGCAACCGCAAAACCTTCTTGAGGGTAGCGTGAAAACGAGTGTAGAAAACCACTCATACCTGCCAGTCGCAAATAAAGCATGACTGGTTTTATCGCGGTATGCGGCTCTTTGCTGAGAAATTCCCATAGCTTAATCGCTTTTTGCATAGGTAAAAAGGGAAGTGAGTTGAGATGCCACTCCCCCTGATACGGTGCATGGTGGGCTTTAAACATTTGGATGAGTGTAGCGAAGTCCTCACGTTCCCATGCGTCAATTGCCGAGTCAGAAGCGCCGATATATTTATATGTGTCAAAATCCCAGCGGCGATACCCCAGCGAGTAAAGGAAATTTTTAGCACCTTCACTTGGCTTATGCGGTTCCCAGTCCCAATGAGTTTGAAACTCTTTAGCTTCTGTGTCGGTTATTGTGCATATGGATTCGAGGTTGAGCGGTGCTAAATCCAGCACCGGAATCGGCGATTTTTTCTTTTTCGAAAGCCATGGTGGGGAGACTACTATGGCCGGCAGTAGATCGGCGCTGGCATGGTTTGAGGGCTGTGTCAGTTGTTGCTGACATGATTTCAGCACTGCAACTGCGGGTGTCGAAAGCCAGGGAATGACCTGTTCTGCTAGTGTCGGATGCGAGATAAGCATCGTCATTAGCATAATGCGCCAACTATTCTCTTCTTTTTGCACTAGAAGTTCCGCCAGTGCTGCCAGTGCTGCGTGTGGGAACGCAGCGCAGGCTTTCGTCATTCGATCGTGACAGCGTTTAGTATGCCCGGCTACACGTATAAGCAGTGTTAATGCGAACGGATGATTGATATGACGCAACACATCGGCGCAGTAGTCACTTGCGGCATAGGGAGCAAATCGGGGCAGGGCTGTAACACCTTGCTCCTGTAATACGGTGGCTGACCATATCGCACCACAATAGTAATCATCAAAAATGGCATATGGCTCGTGATATTTTTCTAATGAGGCAAGAATGTGCTCATCAGTCGCCACTATTTTTAGCCACTCAAGCGAGGGTAATTTCTTTTGCCCCAGTAGACGCTGGGAAATTTCATGTGCAATTTCTGGTTTTTCGGGTAATAACAAAGCAATTAATGGTTGCCGCCATTCTGGAATATGTGGAATTGCGGCAATAAGTTTTTGTGCACATTTTTGCCAGAGAGACTCTTCCGCCAGTGATAAATGTTTACGTAGGCGTAATTCAAAGCTGGAATATTGCTGCAAGTAATCAGGTGAAATGCCAGACGACAGGAAAACAATATTATTGTTGACATAATCCCATTCAATAGATATTTGTTGAAGATGTATTATTACATCAGTAGCATATTCCAGACCGCCTTCCTGAATAATCTGATCCATAACATCCTCACGCTCTTTATATCTTGTGCATTTCATTTCAAGTGCCGTGAGTACAGCCATTACGGGTGATGGTAGCTGTGTTGTTTTCAGGCCGTCGATCTGACTGATCGCCTGTGCGACGGTGTTTTGCCATTCTAAAGAACAGGCGCTGAAGTCAAATGTGGCTGTTTTATTATCCCGTTGCGATACACTACAGGCTAAGCGACGTAATTGGGTCAATTTGTCTGCTTGCTGAACAGGAGCTCCGGGAAAGCGGCGATGACTTAACGTGGTGTGTACAACTTCGGGCGGAAAAACGACAGCAATATCTTTCGCCAGCCATGGTAAAACAGCATCTGTATTTTTGTCAGCCGCACGGGTTTCTGCTACGAAAGAGGGTTGTTCCTGAATAATGGTGGATAAGTCCGCTACCTTGAGAGAGTCCGTTACCGTTTGGGAAGGTTGCAAAGAATTATCCTTCGCTTGCTCCACATATCCCTTCTTCACCTTCTCCGCAATCAGCTTCAGTTCCGCTTTTTCCGCCGCCGCAGCATCAGCAAAGCTTTTTACCTGGTTTTGCCCGTTAGTGCCGACTTTGCCCCAACTGATATGTAACTCGTTGCCTTGCTGCTCCACCGCCCAGAATTTATGTGATTTTTCGTCCTGATAGATAAAGTGTCTCATTCTGCATCCCTGTAATTTTATCCAGTTGAATGCAGATGCTACCAGTATTTATGCGGGTTAGAGAGAGACAAAATCGCAAGAGAACAACTTTAGGAATTTATAAAGAAAAGGCGCTGTCGATGCAGCGCCTTGAAGGGGGATTATTTCACCTGATGACCCGGTTTAGCACCGGCATCCGGGCTTAGCAGGAAGATATCTTTCCCGCCAGGACCAGCAGCCATTACCATGCCTTCGGAGATACCGAAGCGCATTTTACGTGGTGCCAGGTTAGCCACCATAATGGTGTGACGACCAATTAGTGCTTGCGGATCCGGGTAAGCAGAACGAATGCCGGAGAAGACATTGCGTTTTTCACCGCCGAGATCCAGCGTCAGGCGCAGCAGTTTGTCAGAACCTTCTACAAACTCTGCGTTTTCAATCAACGCCACGCGCAGGTCAACTTTGGCGAAGTCGTCAAAGGTGATGGTTTCCTGAATCGGATCATCTGCCAGTGGGCCAGTTACTGGCGCGGCAGCGGCTTTTACTTCCTCTTTTGATGCTTCCACGAGTGCTTCAACCTGTTTCATATCGATGCGGTTATACAGAGCCTTGAATGGATTCACTTTATGGCCCAACAGCGGTTGCTGGATACCATCCCAGGTCAGTTCTGTATTGAGGAATGCTTCTGCGCGCTCGGTCAGTTTCGGCAGTACCGGTTTCAGGTAAGTCATCAGCACGCGGAACAGGTTGATGCCCATCGAGCAAATTGCCTGCAGGTCGGCATCGCGGCCTTCCTGTTTCGCCACCACCCACGGAGCCTGTTCATCGACATAGCGGTTAGCCAGGTCAGCCAGCGCCATGATTTCACGGATAGCTTTACCAAATTCGCGGCTTTCCCACGCTTCACCAATCACTTCAGCGGCATCAGTGAAGGTTTTGTACAACTGCGGGTCAGCCAGCTCGCTTGCCAGCACACCGTCAAAACGCTTATTGATAAAGCCAGCGTTACGGGACGCCAGGTTAACCACTTTGTTCACGATATCGGCATTCACGCGCTGAACGAAATCTTCCAGGTTGAGATCGATATCATCAATGCGCGAAGACAGTTTGGCGGTGTAGTAGTAGCGCAGGCTGTCGGCGTCAAAATGATTCAGCCAGGTGCTGGCTTTAATAAAGGTGCCGCGAGACTTGGACATTTTCGCGCCGTTCACCGTCACATAGCCGTGAACAAACAGGTTGGTCGGCTTGCGGAAGTTGCTGCCTTCCAGCATGGCAGGCCAGAACAGGCTGTGGAAGTAAACGATATCTTTACCGATGAAGTGATACAGCTCGGCAGTGGAATCTTTCTTCCAGTATTTATCGAAGCTTACGCTGTCGCCGCGCTTGTCACACAGATTCTTGAAAGAGCCCATATAGCCAATCGGTGCGTCCAGCCAGACATAGAAATATTTGCCTGGCGCGTTCGGAATTTCAAAACCGAAATAAGGCGCGTCGCGGGAGATATCCCACTGTTGCAGGCCAGATTCAAACCACTCCTGCATTTTATTTGCCACCTGCTCCTGCAACGCACCGCTGCGGGTCCATGCCTGCAGCATTTCGCTGAAAGAGGGCAGATCAAAGAAGAAGTGTTCAGAATCACGCATTACCGGGGTAGCACCAGAAACCACCGATTTCGGCTCGATCAGTTCAGTCGGGCTGTAGGTCGCGCCGCAGACTTCGCAGTTATCGCCGTATTGATCCGGGGATTTACATTTCGGGCAGGTGCCTTTTACAAAACGGTCCGGCAGGAACATGCCTTTTTCCGGATCGTACAGCTGAGAGATGGTGCGGTTTTTAATAAAACCGTTTTCTTTCAGACGAGAGTAGATAAGTTCTGACAACTGGCGATTCTCTTCGCTGTGCGTCGAGTGATAGTTGTCATAGCTGATGTTAAAGCCTGCGAAATCAGTCTGATGTTCCTGACTCATTTCGCCAATCATCTGCTCCGGGGTGATACCAAGCTGCTGAGCTTTAAGCATGATCGGCGTGCCGTGGGCATCGTCGGCGCAGATGAAGTTGACCTCGTGGCCGCGCATTCGCTGGTAACGGACCCAGACATCAGCCTGGATGTGCTCCAGCATATGGCCGAGGTGGATTGAGCCGTTAGCGTACGGCAGTGCGCACGTCACCAGAATTTTCTTCGCGACTTGAGTCATAGTAGGCATTACTTCTTAATAGTGAAAAGGGCTTAGATAGTACCAAATGGGAAAATGTTAAGTAAGTACTTCTCTATATTCTTCAGGTAAACTATCAGCTGATGGTTTATCTATACAAAAAAGGAGTCGGGATGAACGAACAATCCCAGGCCAAATCACCAGAAGCCTTGCGCGCAATGGTCGCCGGGACACTGGCCAATTTTCAGCACCCAACCCTGAAGCATAACCTCACAACGCTGAAAGCGTTGCACCATGTCGCCTGGATGGACGACACGCTGCATGTGGAACTGGTTATGCCATTCGTCTGGCATAGCGCGTTCGAAGAGTTAAAAGAGCAATGTAGCGCCGAACTGCTGCGCATCACCGGAGCGAAAGCTATCGACTGGAAACTGTCGCATAACATAGCCACTCTGAAACGCGTGAAGAATCAGCCGGGAATTAACGGCGTGAAGAACATTATCGCGGTCAGTTCCGGTAAAGGTGGCGTGGGTAAATCCTCCACGGCGGTAAACCTGGCGTTGGCACTGGCGGCGGAAGGGGCGAAAGTCGGCATTCTGGACGCCGATATCTACGGCCCATCAATCCCTACCATGCTGGGCGCAGAAAATCAGCGTCCAACTTCGCCGGACGGTACCCATATGGCACCGATTATGTCTCATGGCCTGGCAACTAATTCAATTGGTTATCTGGTGACAGACGACAATGCGATGGTGTGGCGTGGCCCAATGGCGAGCAAGGCGTTAATGCAAATGTTGCAGGAAACCTTGTGGCCGGATCTCGACTATCTGGTGCTTGATATGCCGCCAGGTACCGGTGACATTCAATTGACACTGGCACAAAACATTCCAGTAACCGGTGCAGTCGTGGTCACCACCCCGCAGGACATCGCGTTGATCGATGCGAAAAAAGGCATTGTGATGTTCGAGAAAGTCGAAGTTCCGGTGCTCGGTATTGTAGAGAATATGAGTGTGCATATTTGCAGTAACTGTGGTCACCATGAGCCGATTTTCGGTACCGGTGGTGCAGAGAAACTGGCCGAGAAATACCACACACAGCTGCTGGGGCAGATGCCGTTACACATCTCCTTACGTGAGGATCTCGATAAAGGCACGCCAACGGTTATCAGCCGTCCTGATAGCGAATTTACCGCTATCTACCGCCAGTTGGCTGACCGCGTTGCAGCTCAGCTCTACTGGCAGGGTGAAGTCATTCCAGGCGAGATTTCCTTCCGCGCGGTCTAACGCGTATTAACCATTCTGATTATTCTTCATACACCGCAGAGATGTTACATTGATGCGGTGTATTTGTTTTTGCCGCATTAATGAACACTTATTTAATGCTGCGAATATTCTGCGGACCTTCGTCCGAAACTCTACAAAGTCGATTGATCGTACCGGCGATGCTTCATTATCATCCTTCGTGGCTGTGTAGTGGATGTACAGCTATAGTTTGTTATGCACTCATTCTTTCCAGGCATAACCTTTACTACAGGGATAACGTTCAATGAATAAGTACTGGCTGTCAGGAATTATTTTTCTTGCCTATGGATTGGCTTCTCCCGCGTTCTCTTCAGAAACTGCCACATTAACGATTAATGGTAGGATCAGTCCCCCAACATGCAGTATGGCTATGGTTAATGGTCAACCTCAACAGCATTGTGGTCAGTTAACGTATAATGTTGATACCCGTCATCAGGTTTCTTCGCCAGTTAAAGGTGTAACGACGGAAGTGATTGCTGCAGATAGCGATAGCAAACGTCGAATCGTGTTAAATCGCTACGATTAATTTGCCACCCTGGTTTTAATCGGATTTAGAAAGCTTAAATCATTTACATGAATGATTTAAGCTTTTTTATTGATATTAATAATACCATTTATAGAAATCCACATTAATTAATAGATTTGATAAATATTTAATGTGCTTAAGTATTTGTTGTGTTTATATTGCAATAGTTAATTTGCTTTAAATCAATAAAACAATGTGTTTACATTGCGGCAACTTTTTTGGTGTGAGAAATTTGTTTCCAAGAGATACAGACTCTTAACAACCAAAAATAGATTTTATTAAGGAGCATATTATGAAACGTTCAATTATTGCTGCCGCTGTTTTTTCTTCTTTTTTTATGAGCGCTGGGGTATTTGCCGCAGACGTTGATACCGGAACATTAACCATTAAAGGGAATATTGCAGAATCTCCGTGTAAATTCGAAGCAGGTGGCGATTCAGTAAGTATTAATATGCCAACTGTACCAACTACGGTCTTTGAAGGTAAAGCTAAATACTCGACCTATGATGGTGCAGTCGGTGTAACCAGCAGCATGTTAAAAATTAGCTGTCCGAAAGAAGTTGCTGGTGTAAAACTCTCGTTGATTACCAACGATAAAATAACCGGAAACGATAAGGCGATAGCCAGTAGCAACGATACCGTGGGTTATTATCTCTATTTAGGTGATAACAGCGATGTCCTGGATGTTTCTGCACCTTTCAACATCGAGAGTTATAAAACAGCGGACGGTCAATATGCCATTCCGTTTAAAGCAAAATACCTGAAACTGACAGATAACTCAGTGAATTCAGGTGATGTGTTATCTTCCCTGATTATGCGTGTGGCGCAGGATTAATAAATAAAATTGCAAGATTCTTCAGGTAATTAACATGGCCGCTATCTCCATGGCGGCCTTTTAATTTAAGAGGCATTAAGATGAAAGGATTATTAGCTTTACTCATTTCTTCTATGGTCCTTCCTGCACATGCCGGTATTGTTATCTACGGGACGCGTATTATTTACCCGGCAGAGCACAAAGAAGTGATGGTGCAGTTGATGAACCAGGGAAACCGTTCTTCGCTGATGCAGGCGTGGATTGATGATGGCGATACGTCATTACCACCAGAAAAAATTCAGGTTCCTTTCATGTTAACGCCACCAGTGGCAAAAATAGGGGCAAATTCCGGGCAGCAAGTAAAAATTAAAATTATGCCGAATAAACTACCCACTAATAAAGAGAGTATTTTTTATCTGAATGTTCTGGATATTCCACCAAATAGTCCAGAACAAGAAGGTAAGAATGCACTGAAGTTTGCGATGCAAAACAGAATTAAGTTGTTTTACCGGCCAGCGGGTATTGCTCCGGTAAATAAAGTGACCTTTAAAAAGTTACTGGTAAATCGCAGTGGCAATGGATTGGTGATAAAAAATGACTCAGCTAATTGGGTGACGATTTCGGATGTCAAAGCTAATAATGTCAAAGTCAATTATGAAACTATTATGATTGCCCCCTTAGAAAGTCAGAGTGTTAATGTCAAAAGTAATAATGCAAATAACTGGCATCTGACCATTATCGATGACCATGGCAATTATATTAGTGACAAAATTTAATTGCAGGAGCTGCCTATGTTGAGAATGACCCCACTTGCATCAGCAATCGTAGCGTTATTGATCGGCATTGAAGCTTATGCAGCTGAAGAAACCTTTGATACCCATTTCATGATAGGTGGAATGAAAGACCAGCAGGTTTCAAATATTCGTCTTGAAGATAGTCAGCCCTTGCCGGGGCAGTATGACATCGATATTTATGTCAATAAACAATGGCGTGGGAAATATGAGATCATTGTTAAAGACAACCCGCAAGAAACATGTTTATCAAGGGAAATGATCAAGCGGTTAGGCATTAATACCGATAGCTTTGCCAGCGGTAAGCAATGTTTAACATTTAAGCAACTTATTCAGGGCGGGAGCTATACCTGGGATATCGGAGTTTTTCGTCTCGATTTCAGTGTCCCGCAGGCCTGGGTGGAAGAGCTGGAAAGTGGCTATGTTCCACCAGAAAACTGGGAGCGGGGTATTAATGCGTTTTATACCTCTTATTATGTGAGTCAGTATTACAGCGATTATAAAGCGTCCGGTAATAGCAAGAGTACATATGTACGTTTTAACAGCGGGTTAAATTTACAGGAGTGGCAACTGCATTCTGATGCCAGTTTCAGTAAAACAAATAACAATCCAGGGGTGTGGAAAAGCAATACCCTGTATCTGGAACGTGGATTTGCCCAACTTCTCGGCACGCTTCGTGTGGGTGATATGTACACATCAAGCGATATTTTTGATTCTGTTCGCTTCAGCGGTGTGCGGTTGTTTCGTGATATGCAGATGTTGCCTAACTCGAAACAAAATTTTACGCCACGGGTGCAGGGGATTGCTCAGAGTAACGCGCTGGTAACTATTGAACAGAATGGTTTTGTGGTTTATCAGAAAGAGGTTCCTCCTGGCCCGTTTGCGATTACAGATTTGCAGTTGGCCGGTGGTGGAGCGGATCTTGATGTCAGCGTGAAAGAGGCGGACGGTTCGGTAACCACCTATCTGGTGCCTTATGCAGCGGTACCAAATATGCTGCAACCCGGCGTGTCGAAATATGATTTTGCGGCGGGTCGTAGCCATATTGAAGGGGCGAGCAAACAAAGTGATTTTGTCCAGGCGGGTCATCAGTATGGTTTTAATAACTTATTAACGCTGTATGGTGGCTCGATGGTCGCGAATAATTATTACGCGTTCACTTTGGGGACTGGCTGGAATACACGCATTGGTGCCATTTCCGTCGATGCCACGAAGTCACATAGTAAACAAGACAACGGCGATGTGTTTGACGGGCAAAGTTATCAAATTGCCTACAACAAATTTGTGAGCCAAACGTCGACACGTTTTGGTCTGGCGGCCTGGCGTTATTCGTCGCGTGATTATCGGACATTTAATGATCACGTATGGGCAAACAATAAAGATAATTATCGCCGTGATGAAAACGATATCTATGACATTGCCGATTATTACCAGAACGATTTTGGCCGTAAAAATAGCTTCTCTGCCAATATGAGTCAGTCATTGCCAGAAGGCTGGGGTTCTGTGTCCTTAAGTACGTTATGGCGAGATTACTGGGGGCGTAGCGGCAGCAGTAAGGATTATCAGTTGAGTTATTCCAACAACCTGCGAAGGATAAGCTATACCCTCGCGGCAAGCCATGCTTATGACGAGAATCATCATGAAGAGAAACGTTTTAATATTTTTATATCGATTCCCTTTGATTGGGGTGATGACGTTACGACGCCTCGTCGGCAAATATATATGTCTAACTCAACGACGTTTGATGATCAGGGGGTTGCCTCAAATAATACGGGATTATCAGGAACCGTTGGAAGCCGGGATCAGTTTAACTATGGGGTCAACCTGAGTTATCAGTATCAGGGAAATGAAACGACAGCTGGGGCGAATTTAACCTGGAACGCGCCGGTTGCGACAGTGAATGGCAGTTATAGTCAGTCGAGTGCTTATCGACAGGCTGGAGCCAGTGTTTCAGGGGGCATTGTCGCCTGGTCGGGTGGCGTTAATCTGGCAAACCGTCTTTCTGAAACGTTTGCTGTGATGAATGCGCCAGGAATTAAAGATGCTTATGTCAATGGGCAAAAATATCGCACAACAAACCGTAATGGAGTGGTGGTATACGACGGAATGACACCTTATCGGGAAAATTACCTGATGTTGGATGTGTCACAAAGCGATAGCGAAGCAGAATTACGTGGCAACCGTAAAATTGCCGCCCCTTATCGCGGCGCGGTTGTACTGGTTAATTTTGATACCGATCAGCGCAAGCCATGGTTTATAAAAGCGTTAAGAGCGGATGGGCAACCATTAACGTTTGGTTATGAAGTCAATGATATCCATGGTCATAATATTGGTGTTGTCGGCCAGGGAAGCCAGTTATTTATTCGCACCAATGAAGTACCGCCATCGGTTAATGTGGCAATTGATAAGCAACAAGGGCTTTCATGCACAATCACCTTCGGTAAAGAGATTGATGAAAGTAGAAATTATATTTGCCAGTAATAGTCAGGTGGTTCTATGGAAATTCGCATAATGCTATTTATAGTAATGATGATGGTTATGCCTGTGAGCTATGCGGCATGTTATAGTGAGTTATCTGTTCAGCACAATTTGGTTGTTCAGGGGGATTTTGCACTTACTCAAACACAAATGGCGACATATGAGCATAATTTTAATGATTCGTCATGCGTGAGTACAAATACTATCACACCTATGAGCCCGTCGGATATTATTGTTGGACTTTATAACGATACCATTAAATTAAATTTACATTTTGAATGGACCAATAAAAACAACATTACGTTGTCAAATAATCAGACCAGTTTCACCAGTGGTTATTCGGTGACGGTGACACCTGCGGCCAGTAATGCAAAAGTGAATGTTTCTGCGGGGGGCGGTGGTTCAGTGATGATTAATGGAGTTGCGACATTATCCAGTGCTTCATCATCGACACGCGGGAGTGCCGCAGTACAATTTCTACTGTGTTTATTAGGTGGTAAGTCATGGGATGCATGTGTAAATAGCTACAGAAATGCATTGGCACAAAATGCAGGTGTCTATTCCTTTAATCTGACATTGTCATACAACCCGATAACCACAACCTGCAAACCGGACGATTTATTAATTACGTTAGAGAGTATTCCCGTTTCACAATTACCAGCCACAGGTAACAAAACAACAATAAATAGTAAAAAAGGGGATATTATTCTGCGTTGTAAAAATTTATTAGGTCAACAAAATCAAACATCACGGAAAATGCAGGTGTATTTATCAAGTTCTGACTTGTTAACCAACAGCAACACGATCCTGAAAGGTGCGGAAGATAATGGCGTAGGATTTATTCTTGAAAGTAATGGTACGCCAGTCACACTTTTAAATATCACTAACAGCAGTAAAGGATATACAAATTTAAAAGAAATTGCGGCAAAGTCAAAACTTACAGATACAACGGTTTCAATTCCGATAACGGCCAGTTACTACGTCTACGATACAAACAAAGTTAAATCTGGCGCACTGGAGGCAACCGCATTAATCAACGTGAAATACGACTAATAACAAGCAAGACGAGCAAGTGGCTAATAATAAAAATATTAAGGTGTCTGCATTCCCCCCTCTCTCCGAGGGGGCTTTTTTTTAGCGATGATAAAAAATCTCACCGTCGTAGGCTTTAATGATTTTACCGTCGGTGTCGCTGATCAACACGTACGCGCCACCCATATAGGTCCAGTGCGTCCCGGCATCAGGCGCGGGCAGGTTACGTAACTGCCACTGCTTAATGTTGTACTCATCGGTGCGGTACATCTCTGGGACGGTGTCACCTGGTTTGAAATGCTTAAAGTCAGCAATGAAACTGCTTAACTCATACTTAGAAATTCCCGAGGTATTGGTCGAACCCGCGGTGGCTGGTGCGGCCCAGGCGGCACTGGTAACCAGCAAAAGCGCACCCAGCAACATCTTATTTTTAATGGTCATAAACTCTCCACTTTGGGGATCTGTAATATCAGTCGCATATCTTTCCTGCCATACAATATAACTGACAAGCGATATTTTGTTAGTGATCCCATGATTTCGTAAAAAGTGTAAATGAAAGGATGCCCTAAAAGCATCCTTAGCGAGCAGAGAGTCAGCGGAAATAGCTGATTTAAGAATCATCCTGGGCTGAAGATAACATGCAAGCCTAAAGGATTGAGTTATCGCATTATGCCCATGAAGCCATGTACGCCCATATACACACCAACTAAGCCAATCAACAGACTGGAAAAATAGGGAGCGCGTTTAGCGAGAGTGTTAAATCCGCTCCAGCGTTTTGCGACCTGCTGAACGCTGATTGCTGCGCCAACGCCTACGGTGACAAGCGTTAACGCCAGGCCGAGGCTGAAACTGACGACCAGTGTTGCGCCCAGTGTCAGGGCTTTCAACTGAATGCAAATCAACAGCACGGTAATTGCTGCCGGGCAGGGGATAAGGCCACCGGTTAAGCCAAATAGCAAAATTTGCCAGTTGGTGACCTCTCTACCATCAAAGCGTCGTTTAATGTCATTGGCATGGGCTCGTGCATGGGCATCCTGATACTCGCCATGTTCGTGATGGTGATGATGTCCATGGTCGTGGTGATCTTCGTGATCGTGGTGATGATGCTCATGATCATGCTCGTGCATATTCTCCAGCCAGTTGCGTTCGCCGCGCCAGGTACGCCAGAACATCCAGAACGCGGTGCTAATAATGATCACTGCGGAAATCAACTGGAGCCACGGTTCTGCTGATTGAGCAGTAAAGCGTTTGCTGATCACCATCCCGCCAAAGGCAATTAACCAGACCACTGCGGTATGCGAAATGGTTGCTGCCAGTCCGAGCATCACCGCCTGTTTAATGGTGCCTTTGATGGCGATGATAAACGCCGCCATCATCGTTTTTGAGTGCCCCGGTTCCAGGCCATGAAGCGCACCAAGTAAGATGGCGCTGGGGATGAAGAACCAGGCGTTTCCTTGCTGAAGAAGTGTTGTAAATTCGGTCATGATAATAATTCTTAGTATTAATTCGGCAATCTGATTCTACTCCCCCCCAGTACCTGATACTACCCCCCAGTAGATTAATAGTGCTATGATTTTTCATATTCTTGTTAACCAGGTGTTGCCATGTCTCATACAATCCGTGATAAACAGAAACTGAAAGCGCGTGCCAGTAAGATTCAGGGCCAGGTCGTGGCGCTCAAGAAAATGCTCGACGAGCCGCACGAATGCGCTGCAGTTTTACAACAGATTGCTGCTATCCGTGGCGCGGTGAACGGTCTGATGCGGGAAGTGATTAAAGGTCATCTGACGGAACACATCGTTCACCAGGGGGATGAGCTAAAACGTGAAGAAGATCTGGATGTCGTTCTGAAGGTGCTGGATTCATATATCAAATAATTTATTAACGCGATTGTAAAACTGCCGTTTTTCCTCGTTTACAACGCGTGCGCTGGACATTACCATCCTCCTTTGCGATTTATCATCGCAACCAAACGACTCGGGGTGCCCTTCTGCGTGAAGGCTGAGAAATACCCGTATCACCTGATCTGGATAATGCCAGCGTAGGGAAGTCACGGACCACCAGGTCATTGCTTCTTCACGTTATGGCAGGAGCAAACTATGCAAGTCGACCTGCTGAGTTCAGCGCAATCTGCGCACGCGTTACACCTTTTTCACCAACATTCCCCTCTTGTGCACTGTATGACCAACGATGTGGTGCAAACCTTTACTGCCAATACCTTGCTGGCGCTCGGTGCATCGCCAGCGATGGTTATCGAAACCGAAGAAGCCAGTCAGTTTGCGGCTATCGCCAGTGCGTTGCTGATTAACGTTGGCACACTGACGCAGCCACGAGCGCAAGCGATGAGTGCTGCCGTTGAGCAAGCAACACGATCACAAACGCCCTGGACGCTTGATCCGGTTGCGGTTGGTGCGCTCGATTATCGCCGCCGTTTTTGTGTGGAACTTCTGTCCCATAAGCCAACCGCCATACGTGGTAATGCTTCGGAAATCATGGCATTAGCTGGCGTTGCTAATGGTGGACGGGGAGTGGATACCACTGATGCCGCAGCTAACGCGATACCCGCTGCACAAACACTGGCACGGGAAACTGGCGCAATCGTCGTGGTCACTGGCGAGGTGGATTATGTTACCGATGGACATCGTATCGTTGGCATTCACGGTGGCGATCCGCTAATGACCAAAGTGGTAGGAACTGGCTGTGCATTATCGGCGGTTGTCGCTGCCTGTTGTGCGCTACCAGGCGATACGCTGGAAAATGTCGCATCTGCCTGTCACTGGATGAAACAAGCCGGAGAACGCGCAGTCGCCAGAAGCGAGGGGCCAGGTAGTTTTGTTCCACATTTCCTTGATGCGCTCTGGCAATTGACGCAGGAGGTGCAGGCATGAAACGAATTAACGCTCTGACGATTGCCGGTACTGATCCGAGTGGTGGTGCGGGGATTCAGGCCGATCTTAAAACCTTCTCGGCACTTGGCGCTTATGGTTGCTCAGTTATTACTGCACTAGTGGCGCAAAATACCCGTGGCGTACAGTCGGTGTATCGCATTGAGCCTGATTTTGTCGCCGCCCAGCTCGATTCGGTGTTCAGCGATGTGCGAATCGACACCACTAAAATCGGTATGTTGGCGGAAACCGATATTGTTGAAGCGGTGGCAGAACGGTTGCAACGTTATCAGATCCAAAACGTGGTACTCGACACCGTTATGCTGGCAAAAAGCGGCGACCCGCTGCTTTCACCTTCGGCAGTTGCCACGCTACGCAGTCGATTATTGCCACAGGTTTCATTAATAACACCAAACTTGCCCGAAGCAGCCGCCTTGCTCGACGCGCCACACGCGCGCACCGAACAGGAAATGCTGGAACAAGGGCGATCGCTGTTGGCGATGGGCTGTGGCGCAGTGCTAATGAAAGGTGGTCATCTGGATGATGAGCAAAGCCCGGACTGGCTGTTTACCCGCGAGGGTGAACAACGGTTTACCGCACAGCGCATTATGACCAAAAACACTCACGGCACTGGTTGTACGCTCTCTGCGGCGTTGGCTGCACTACGCCCGCGCCATACAAACTGGGCTGACACCGTACAGGAGGCAAAAAGCTGGCTTTCATCGGCATTAGCCCAGGCCGACACGCTGGAAGTTGGTCACGGTATTGGTCCGGTTCACCACTTCCACGCCTGGTGGTGAGCACCGTACTATAGCTGCTTTGGTTATTGTCAGCCTTTGGTGCTGACATTCAGGGATGAAACCAATGCAGTTGAGAATCACCAGTCGAAAAAAATTCACCGTTTTATTATGCGCTCTTGGGCTAATTTCCATCGTTGCAATTTATCCGCGTCAGACGGTGAATTTTTTCTACTCGACAGCAATTCAGATTAAAGACTACATCCACTTCTACGGTTATCGTCCGGTCAAATCTTTTGCTATTCGCATTCCTGCCAGTTACACCATTCACGGAATAGATGTTTCGCGCTGGCAGGAGCGGATCAACTGGCAGCGGGTGGCAAAAATGCGCGATAACGGTATTCGCTTACAATTTGCCTTTATTAAGGCGACGGAAGGCGAAAAGCTGGTGGACCCCTATTTTTCGCGTAACTGGCAACTAAGCCGCGAAAATGGCCTGCTGCGCGGGGCGTATCATTATTTTTCCCCGTCGGTATCTGCTTCAGTTCAGGCGAGATTATTTCTGCAAACGGTGGATTTCTCACAAGGCGATTTCCCTGCCGTGCTGGACGTAGAAGAACGGGGAAAATTATCGGCAAAAGAATTACGCAAGCGGGTAAGTCAGTGGCTAAAAATGGTCGAAAAACGTACGGGTAAAAAGCCAATTATTTACTCAGGAGCCGTTTTTTATCACACCAATCTGGCGGGCTATTTCAATGAATATCCGTGGTGGGTGGCTCACTATTATCAACGTCGCCCGGACAATGACGGCATGGCCTGGCGCTTCTGGCAGCATTCCGACCGTGGACAGGTCGATGGCATTAATGGTCCGGTGGATTTTAATGTGTTTAATGGCACGGTGGAGGAGTTGCAGGGATTCGTTGATGGGATTAAAGAAACGCCTTAAATATGAAGCAGTGATATACTCCCACCAGATTCCCCGGCAGGAAAAAGACAAATGGAACAAGCGCATACCCAGCTGATTGCCCAACTGAACGAGCGTATTTTAGCGGCGGATAACACGCCGCTTTATATTAAGTTTGCCGAAACGGTAAAAAATGCCGTGCGCAGCGGGGTGCTGGAGCATGGCAATATTTTGCCCGGTGAGCGTGATTTAAGTCAGTTAACCGGCGTTTCGCGCATTACGGTGCGCAAGGCGATGCAGTCGCTGGAAGAAGAGGGCGTGGTGACGCGTTCGCGTGGTTACGGCACGCAGATCAACAACATCTTCGAATACTCGCTGAAAGAAGCGCGGGGGTTTTCTCAGCAGGTGGTATTGCGCGGGAAAAAGCCCGATACGTTATGGGTTAACAAGCGTGTCGTGAAATGTCCCGAAGAAGTCGCGCAGCAGCTGGCGGTCGAAGCGGGAAGTGATGTCTTTTTGCTTAAGCGTATTCGCTATGTCGATGAAGAGGCGGTATCGATTGAGGAATCGTGGGTTCCGGCACATTTAATTCATGATGTTGATGCCATCGGGATTTCTCTTTATGACTACTTCCGCAGCCAGCACATTTACCCACAACGTACGCGTTCCCGCGTTAGCGCCCGGATGCCGGATGCCGAGTTTCAGTCACATATTCAGTTAGATAGCAAAATACCGGTGCTGGTGATCAAGCAAGTGGCGCTTGACCAACAGCAACGGCCTATTGAGTACAGCATCAGCCACTGTCGCAGCGATCTATACGTTTTTGTGTGCGAGGAGTAGTTCCTCGCGCGTTGGCGCACAATCACCGCCCCGATGCCCGACAACCCACGACGCCACTGCATTGCCCAGTAATACGGCATCCGCCAGTGGCAGACCAGAGGCCAGCCCGGCAAGTACGCCACCGGCATGACTGTCGCCCGCCCCAATGGTGTCTACAACTTGCGTTGGAAATGCCGGAATGCAGCCAGAAGCGTCGTTGCTGAAATACCATGCGCCCTCTTTATCGAGACGAACGATCAACGGCGCGGCAAATTTCTCCTGCCATTGCTTGCCTAGTGTTGTTATCTCTGCGGATAGAGCAAAACGTTCGGCGGCAATCTCAGCCTCTTGACGATTGAGTGACACTAAAGGTCGACAGGCCATGATCCGCGCCAGTAATGCATCCGGGATATCGCCAATACGTGGGCCAAAATCGATAAATGGCGTCACGTCTTGCAGCTCTTCCAGCCATTCCACTAACAATTCGCCGCAGGGCGAGGCCAGTTGATAACCGGAAAAATAGAGCAGGCTGCCAGGCGCAACGGTTAATCGCGCCAGCCACTGGCGATTCCACTGATTTTCCACGCCGCTGAACGACATAAAAGTGCGTTCGCCATCCGGCTCAACCAGCGCCAGACACCAGCCGTTATCACCTTCGGCGTTATCGATCAGGCTGATTAAGTCCTCTTTTGCCATGCGGTTGCGAATAATCTCCGCCCACACCCCCTGACCGAGCGGCAAGGCATTACCCGCTTCGATGCCGAGGCGCTTTAATGCCACGGCAATATTCAGGGCGCAGCCGCCAACGTTAACGCTCTGCTGTTTCAGTTCGATATCGCACCCACGCCAGGGGAGGGCATAAGCGTCGGCGATCACATCAATGACCGCCGCGCCAATCACCATAACTGGCTGACGCGAGGTTAATTCAGGCAGCAGCGTGTGTAATCGAGCGCCGCTCATATCGCCTCCCGTTGTTGGCGATACTTCGCCAGCGCCGTGGCATAGCGGTTGAAATCAAGCTGATTTACTGTATCCAGTTCCGCCTTTAACGCAGGATCGATAGTATTAACGCCATGCAACGCGCCGCAAATTGCCGTCGCCATAGCACCGATGGTGTCTGTGTCGCCGCCAAGGTTAGCGCACAGGACGGCGCAACGGTTCGGGTCGGTTTGTGCCAGTTCAACCAGCGCAATGGCGCACGGAACGGACTCAATAGTACTGGTACCTGCGCCAACGACCTGGTAAAGCTGTTCGCTGGCGGATTCGGTGCCGTCAGCATTGCGCACAATTTTCAGCGCAATCTCCAGACGTGCAGCCAGTGAGGCGCTGAAGGTAGTGATGCGTTTTTGTTGAGCATGTCGCGCAATTGAAGGCAGTGAATCAACAATTGCTGACCAGCTTTCTCCGTCAATGGCACGAGAAATCGCCCATGCGATGACTACCGCCCCCGCAACCGCCAGATCGGATTTATGTGTCGGGCTGGAGGCTAGCGCCACATCATCAATAAAGGAATCAACATCACGCGCCGGAAGCAAACAACCTAATGGCGAGATGCGCATCGCTGCGCCGTTGGTCACGCCGTTATTTTCCAGTTCAGCAACGGGTTTACCGTCGCGAATGGCGTTAAGCGCAATCTTCGAGGTCGGACCTAGTACGTTTTTGTTAAAGGCGTCGAAACGCAGCGCCCAGTCGAGAATATTACGCCCAATCAGATCCGGATCGATCTTGCCTTCACGTTCCAGTAACGCATCCGCCAGACACAGCGCCATCGAGGTATCGTCGGTGAATTCGGCGCGGTTAAAATAACAGGCTGCGTTATTCTCCTTTGGCCCAGGCAGAAAACGGTCAATCCAGCCAAAGTGTGCTTTGACGCGACTGCGCGGCCAAAGCTCGGAGGGCATCCCCATCGCATCCCCTAACGCCTGCCCATAAAGAGCACCGAGAATACGTTCTGTTTTCATTTAACTTCCCCTTGTGTCAACGCAATATCGCGATCATCGACCTTGATAGCCGTAATTTCGTTGTCGGATTCGCGGAAAAAAATCATGAACAGCACGGCGATAATGGCAATCATCACCGCGCCGAAAGTCCACATCCCGGCCCAGTTGAAAGTCAGTCCGTTTACCGGTTCCTGATAAGCGAACATCTTTTCCATCATCACACCGCCAAGACGATAGCCGAGCAAACTGCCGAAGCCCTGGCAGCAGAGCGTGATCAGCCCCTGCGCGGCGGTACGCATATGCACGGGAGCTTTTTTATCGACATAGATGTAAGCGGTAACGTAGTAAAAATCGTAACTTACGCCGTGCAGCAAAATACCGAGGAACAGTAACGCGTAGGTGAAATATTCATCCGCACTACCGTAAATAAAGAAGCCATAGCGGATCGCAGCGGTGACCAGACCAAGCAACAATACCTTTTTGATACCAAAGCGTTTAGTGAAAAACGGCAATGCCAGCATAAAGAAGATTTCAGAGAACTGGCCGAGCGTCATCCAGCCAGTGGCGTTTTTCATGCCAACTTCGGTCAGGTAACCGTTGGCAAAGATGTAATAGAACGCCAGTGGCATCGCAAACAGGAATGAACAGAAGAAAAAGACGAGGAAGTTCTTATCGCGCAGCAGGATCAGCGCATCCAGGCCGAGCATGACTTTAATATCCATTTTGCCGGTGCTTTTTGGTGGCGTGTCGGGCAGGAAAAATGCAAACACACCGAGCAGAGCAGAACTTCCGGCGGTAATCAGTAGCGGGATGTTCGTCGGTGAGATATCGGCATACCCCAGCATTTGCGGCAAGAATCCACATGCCAGACCAGAGGCAATCCAGCCGATAGTGCCCATCACACGAATGCGCGGGAAATCACGCTCCACATCCGGCACGTTGGCAAAAGCGATACTGTTAGTCAGCGCAATGGTCGGCATATAGGTTAGCGAGTAGGCCAGCAGTAACGGGAAGAACCCGGCAAAAGTGGTCTGTTGCGCAGCGAAATACATCAGCACCGCACCAGCGAACATCAATACCGCCAGCACTTTCTGCGCCGAGAAAAAGCGGTCAGTGATGGAGCCAACCAGAATCGGCGACAGGATCGCCGCAATGGCGGTACAGGCATACGACCAGCCAATTTCTCCGGCACTAAAACCGCTTTTACTTAACCACAACCACAATGGCACAAACCACGCGCCCCAGATAAACCATTCAACAAACATCATGAACGACAGCTTTGCTGTTGTTTTCATCTTTTAATTCCTTCATGACAGGTAATGTAAGGTACGCGATGACAATACCACTTAGTAATACCTTTTAAATACCTTTGCGGTGAAAACTTGACCGCGGTAACATTTTTTCTGATGAATCGAGCCAACAGAAAACGCTGAAAAAACATCCAAAAGATGGAAAAACTCGCCCGTAACGACCAGGATTATGATTGCCCGCAAAAGGCGGGCCAGGACAATCCATAGCCGATATCCAATCGGAATTTACGGGAGCATAGTAATGACAGATATTGCGCAGTTGCTTGGCAAAGACGCCGACAACCTTTTACAGCACCGTTGTATGACTATTCCTTCTGACCAGCTTTATCTCCCCGGACATGACTACGTAGACCGCGTGATGATTGACAATAATCGCCCGCCAGCGGTGTTACGTAATATGCAGACGTTGTACAACACCGGGCGTCTGGCTGGCACAGGATATCTTTCTATTCTGCCCGTTGACCAGGGCGTTGAGCACTCTGCCGGAGCTTCATTTGCCGCTAACCCGCTCTACTTTGACCCGAAAAACATTGTTGAACTGGCGATCGAAGCGGGCTGTAACTGTGTGGCGTCAACTTACGGCGTGCTGGCGTCGGTATCGCGGCGTTACGCGCATCGCATTCCATTCCTCGTCAAACTTAATCACAACGAGACGCTAAGTTACCCGAATACCTACGATCAAACGCTGTATGCCAGCGTGGAGCAGGCGTTCAATATGGGCGCGGTGGCGGTTGGGGCGACTATCTATTTTGGCTCGGAAGAGTCACGTCGCCAGATTGAAGAAATTTCTGCGGCTTTTGAACGTGCGCACGAGCTGGGCATGGTGACAGTGCTGTGGGCCTATTTGCGTAACTCCGCCTTTAAGAAAGATGGCGTTGATTACCATGTTTCCGCCGACCTGACTGGTCAGGCGAACCATCTGGCGGCAACCATAGGTGCAGATATCGTCAAACAAAAAATGGCGGAAAATAACGGCGGCTATAAAGCGATTAATTACGGTTATACCGACGATCGAGTCTACAGCAAACTGACCAGTGAAAACCCGATTGACCTGGTGCGTTATCAGTTAGCTAACTGCTATATGGGCCGGGCCGGGTTGATAAACTCCGGCGGTGCTGCAGGCGGTGAAACTGACCTCAGCGATGCAGTGCGTACTGCGGTTATCAACAAACGCGCAGGCGGAATGGGGCTGATTCTTGGACGTAAGGCGTTCAAGAAATCGATGGCTGACGGCGTGAAACTGATTAACGCCGTGCAGGACGTTTATCTCGATAGCAAAATTACTATCGCCTGATGCGCCTCATACGAACAGCACCACCCCGTAGGACGGAAAAGGCGTTTACGTTGCATCCGGCATAAAAACACGCGCACTTCGTTACGGCTTCCCCCGGGAGGCCGTTTTTTTTGCCTGTCATTCTGATTAATTTTCACATTGTCGTTTTTGTGATCGTTATCTCGACATTTGAAAACAAATAATTTCATTGTGTTTTGAAATCGAAAACAAACGACAGGATATGAAAATGTACGTGGTATCGACAAAGCAGATGCTGAACAACGCGCAGCGCGGCGGTTATGCGGTTCCGGCATTCAATATTCACAATCTCGAAACGATGCAAGTGGTGGTGGAAACCGCTGCCAGCATGCATGCGCCGGTCATCATCGCCGGAACGCCCGGCACATTTACTCATGCCGGTACAGAAAATCTGATGGCGCTGGTCAGCGCGATGGCGAAGCAATATCACCATCCACTGGCGATTCATCTCAACCATCACACGAAATTTGACGATATCGCTCAGAAGGTTCGTTCTGGCGTGCGCTCAGTCATGATTGACGCCTCGCATTTGCCTTTTGCGCAAAATATTTCACGGGTCAAAGAGGTGGTGGATTTTTGCCATCGCTTTGATGTCAGCGTCGAAGCGGAGCTGGGGCAACTTGGCGGCCAGGAAGATGATGTGCAAGTCAATGAAGCCGATGCTTTTTATACCAACCCCGTTCAGGCGCGTGAATTTGCCGAGGCAACCGGGATTGATTCCCTGGCGGTCGCCATCGGCACGGCTCACGGTATGTATGCCAGAGCACCGGCGCTTGATTTTTCTCGACTGGAGAACATTCGCCAGTGGGTGAATTTACCGCTGGTGCTGCATGGCGCGTCAGGATTATCGACTAAGGATATTCAGCAAACCATCAAACTGGGGATATGCAAAATCAACGTTGCAACGGAGCTGAAAAATGCCTTCTCGCAGGCGTTAAAAAATTACCTGACCGAGCACCCCGAAGCGACTGATCCCCGTGATTATTTGCAGTCGGCTAAATCTGCAATGCGCGATGTGGTGAGCAAAGTGATTGCCGATTGTGGCTGCGAGGGCAGGGCATAACGCACCTGCCATTTAACAAGGAAAAAACATGAAAACGTTAATTGCCCGGCATAAAGCTGGTGAACATATTGGCATATGTTCAGTCTGTTCTGCACATCCGTTGGTTATCGAAGCGGCGCTGGCATTTGATCGCAACAGCACGCGTAAAGTGCTGATTGAAGCAACGTCAAACCAGGTCAATCAATTTGGCGGTTATACCGGAATGACACCGGCAGACTTTCGCGAATTTGTTTTTGCGATTGCCGATAAAGTCGGATTTGCTCGTGAGCGTATTATTCTCGGCGGCGACCATCTGGGACCAAACTGCTGGCAGCAAGAAAATGCGGATGCGGCGATGGAAAAATCCGTCGAGCTGGTAAAGGCATATGTTCGTGCCGGCTTCAGTAAAATTCATCTTGATGCGTCAATGTCCTGCGCTGACGATTCCATACCGTTAGCGCCAGAAACGGTTGCTGAACGTGCCGCTGTGCTTTGTCTGGCGGCGGAAAGTGTGGCGACTGATTGCCAGCGTGAGCAACTGAACTATGTCATTGGCACTGAAGTTCCGGTTCCGGGCGGTGAGGCCAGCGCCATTCAGTCAGTACACATCACCCAGGTTGAAGATGCCGCCAATACTTTACGCACGCATCAAAAGGCCTTTATTGCCCGTGGTCTGGCAGAGGCGTTAACACGCGTGATTGCCATCGTGGTGCAGCCGGGTGTGGAATTTGACCATAGCAATATTATTCATTATCAGGCGCAAGAAGCTCAGGCGTTGGCGCAATGGATAGAAAAAACCAAAATGGTTTATGAAGCGCATTCCACCGATTACCAGACTCAGACGGCCTATCGGGAATTAGTTCGCGATCATTTTGCAATTTTGAAAGTCGGTCCGGCATTAACCTTTGCTTTACGTGAGGCGATATTTGCGCTGGCACAAATTGAGCAGGAACTTATCGCACCCGAAAATCGTAGCCGTTGTCTGGCGGTAATTGAAGAAGTGATGCTCGACGAACCGCAATACTGGAAAAAATATTATCGCACGGGTTTTAACGATTCATTACTGGGTATTCGTTACAGCCTGTCGGATCGTATTCGTTATTACTGGCCGCATAGCCGGATTAAAAATAGCGTCGAAACGATGATGGTGAATCTGGAAGGCGTGGACATCCCACTGGGCATGATTAGTCAGTATCTTCCGAAACAATTTGAACGCATTCAGTCCGGGGAATTATCAGCAATACCGCATCAGCTTATTATGGATAAAATTTATGATGTTTTGCGCGCCTATCGCTACGGCTGTGCGGAATAAGGACGGTATATGACTAACCTGTTTGTTCGTAGCGGAATTTCTTTTGTCGATCGTAGCGAAGTTTTAACCCATATCGGTAATGAGATGCTCGCGAAAGGTGTGGTTCATGATACCTGGCCACAGGCATTAATTACCAGAGAAGCAGAATTCCCTACCGGGATAATGCTTGAGCAGCACGCCATTGCAATACCGCATTGTGAGGCGATTCATGCTAAGTCGTCAGCCATTTATCTGTTAAGGCCAACAAATAAAGTTCATTTTCAGCAAGCGGATGATGATAACGACGTGGCGGTATCGTTGGTTATTGCGTTGATTGTGGAAAATCCGCAGCAGCAATTGAAACTTTTACGCTGTTTATTTGGCAAGTTACAACAGCCCGATATCGTCGAGACACTAATCACTCTTCCTGAAACCCAGTTAAAGGAATACTTCACAAAGTATGTTTTAGATTCAGACGAATAAATCCCTCTGTAACAATAAAAAGGACTATTTATGAAACGCAAAATTATTGTCGCTTGCGGAGGCGCGGTTGCGACCTCTACGATGGCGGCGGAAGAAATTAAAGAGTTGTGTCAGAGTCATAATATTCCTGTTGAATTAATCCAGTGTCGGGTTAATGAAATAGAAACCTATATGGATGGCGTGCATTTGATATGCACCACTGCCAGGGTGGATCGTAGTTTTGGCAATATTCCGTTAGTTCACGGCATGCCTTTTGTTTCTGGTGTCGGTATCGAAGCATTACAAAATAAAATTCTGACTATCTTACAGGGGTGACCTATGTTTTCAGAAGTCATGCGTTATATTCTCGACCTCGGCCCTACGGTGATGCTGCCGATTGTCATCATTATGTTTTCTAAAATATTAGGCATGAAGGCAGGCGATTGCTTTAAAGCAGGTCTGCATATCGGGATTGGCTTTGTTGGCATTGGCCTTGTGATTGGCTTAATGCTGGATTCCATTGGCCCGGCGGCGAAAGCGATGGCGGAAAATTTCGACCTGAATCTGCATGTGGTCGATGTCGGCTGGCCGGGCTCTTCACCCATGACCTGGGCGTCGCAAATTGCGCTGGTGGCGATTCCGATTGCGATTCTGGTTAACGTGGCGATGTTACTGACCCGTATGACGCGGGTGGTAAATGTTGATATCTGGAATATCTGGCATATGACCTTCACCGGCGCGTTGCTGCATCTGGCAACCGGTTCATGGATGATAGGGATGGCGGGTGTGGTAATTCACGCGGCGTTTGTTTATAAGCTCGGCGACTGGTTTGCCCGCGATACCCGAAATTTCTTTGAGCTGGAAGGCATTGCTATTCCGCACGGTACGTCGGCGTATATGGGACCAATTGCTGTGCTGGTCGATGCTATCATCGAGAAAATCCCAGGCGTTAACCGAATTAAATTTAGTGCCGACGATATTCAGCGCAAATTTGGTCCGTTTGGCGAGCCTGTCACCGTGGGTTTTGTGATGGGGCTGATTATCGGCATCCTCGCGGGTTACGATGTCAAAGGTGTATTGCAGCTGGCGGTAAAAACGGCGGCGGTTATGCTGCTGATGCCACGGGTGATTAAACCCATCATGGATGGTTTAACGCCCATCGCTAAGCAGGCCCGTAGTCGTTTACAGGCGAAGTTCGGCGGTCAGGAGTTCCTGATTGGCCTGGATCCCGCATTACTGCTGGGGCATACGGCGGTGGTATCGGCAAGCCTGATTTTTATCCCGCTCACCATTTTAATTGCTGTTTGTGTTCCGGGTAATCAGGTGCTGCCGTTTGGCGATCTTGCAACTATCGGCTTCTTCGTGGCGATGGCGGTCGCGGTGCATCGTGGAAATCTGTTCCGCACCTTAATCTCGGGTGTCATCATTATGAGCATCACCCTGTGGATCGCGACGCAAACTATTGGTTTGCACACCCAACTGGCGGCTAATGCTGGGGCGTTAAAAGCCGGGGGGATGGTGGCTTCAATGGATCAGGGCGGTTCTCCCATTACCTGGTTACTGATTCAGGTTTTCTCCCCGCAAAATATTCCCGGTTTCATTATTATCGGCGCAATTTATCTGACCGGTATTTTCATGACCTGGCGTAGAGCGCGTGGTTTTATTAAACAAGAGAAAGCCGTTCTCGCAGAATAATTTTTACCTGAGGGGGTGGTAATCCCCCTTAACAATCAGGAGTTTTTATGAAATCAGTGGTGAATGATACTGATGGTATCGTGCGCGTTGCAGAAAGCGTCATTCCTGAAATTAAACATCAGGATGAGGTGCGGGTAAAAATTGCCAGCTCGGGCTTATGTGGTTCCGATTTACCCAGGATATTTAAAAATGGTGCACATTATTATCCAATAACGTTAGGCCATGAATTTAGCGGCTATATTGATGCGGTGGGATCCGGTGTTGATGATTTACACCCCGGCGATGCGGTTGCCTGTGTGCCGTTATTACCCTGTTTTACTTGTCCAGAGTGTCTGAAAGGGTTTTATTCCCAGTGCGCAAAATATGATTTTATTGGCTCACGGCGTGATGGTGGATTTGCCGAATATATTGTCGTTAAGCGAAACAATGTCTTTGCACTACCTGCGGATATGCCTATTGAGGATGGGGCTTTTATTGAACCGATTACCGTTGGCCTGCATGCGTTCCATTTAGCGCAAGGATGTGAGAATAAAAACGTTATTATTATTGGTGCCGGAACCATTGGCCTGCTGGCAATTCAGTGCGCTGTCGCGCTGGGAGCAAAGAGTGTGACGGCTATCGACATTAGCTCAGAAAAACTGGCACTGGCAAAATCTTTCGGTGCGATGCAAACATTTAACAGCCTTGAAATGAGCGCGCCGCAAATGCAGGGCGTTTTACGCGAGCTGCGCTTTAATCAGCTTATCCTCGAGGCGGCTGGCGTCCCGCAAACCGTCGAACTGGCGGTAGAGATTGCCGGGCCTCATGCCCAGCTGGCGCTGGTGGGCACGTTGCATCAGGATCTGCATTTAACATCGGCAACGTTTGGCAAAATATTGCGTAAAGAGCTGACGGTTATCGGCAGTTGGATGAACTACTCCAGCCCTTGGCCGGGGCAGGAGTGGGAAACGGCGAGTCGGTTGCTGACAGAACGTAAGTTAAGCCTGGAGCCATTAATCGCTCACCGTGGAAGCTTTGAAAGCTTCGCCCAGGCGGTGCGTGACATCGCTCGTAATGCCATGCCGGGCAAAGTGTTGCTCATTCCCTGAAACCTCGGGCCAGTGAGATGCTGGCCCGGTATTGTGCAAAACAGATCATTCACCAATGGTCCCCCTTCGTTTACACTAGCCACAATTGAATATGGGTAAATGACGATGAATTCATTCGAGCGAAGGAATAAGATCATCCAATTAGTGAATGAACAGGGAACCGTGCTTGTTCAGGATCTGGCGGGAGTATTTGCTGCCTCGGAAGCGACAATCCGTGCCGATTTGCGCTTTCTCGAACAAAAAGGCGTGGTTACGCGCTTTCATGGCGGTGCGGCGAAAATAATGTCCGGTAATAGTGAAACCGAGACCCAGGAAGTCGGGTTTAAAGAGCGATTTCAGCTCGCCAGCGCGCCAAAAAACAGAATAGCGCAGGCGGCAGTCAAAATGATCCACGAAGGGATGACCGTTATTCTCGACAGCGGAAGTACGACAATGCTTATCGCCGAAGGATTAATGACCGCCAAAAATATCACGGTGATTACCAACAGTCTCCCGGCAGCATTTGCCCTTTCCGAAAATAAAGACATTACTCTGGTCGTCTGCGGTGGCACGGTCCGCCATAAAACGCGCTCGATGCATGGCTCCATTGCTGAGCGTTCATTGCAGGATATTAATGCCGATTTAATGTTTGTCGGTGCTGATGGTATTGATGCGGTTAATGGTATTACGACCTTTAATGAAGGCTATTCGATTAGCGGGGCGATGGTCACAGCCGCAAATAAAGTGATTGCCGTTCTCGATTCATCGAAATTTAATCGTCGCGGTTTTAATCAGGTACTGCCAATCGAAAAAATTGACATTATTATTACCGATGATGCTGTGTCTGAGGTGGATAAACTGGCATTGCAGAAGACACGGGTAAAATTAATTACGGTGTAGTATTGTTCTGTATGCCGGATAAGGTGTTTACACCGCATCCGGCATTACGGATTCTCCCTGGTTCAACAGAGAATAGTTTGATTAACGCAATAATGGACAATCTGGTGGTAATCGACAACGCAACGCCGCCGGAAGTATTTCAATATGGAAGTTTTGCCCACTCAACGGTTCGCCATCAAGATTAAAAGTGATTTCGTGTGGGGCTTGTATATCGAACCACGCCGAAGCACCTTCGATAATATTCGGGTTATCTTCGTCAGATTTTAAGGTTGATACGAGAGCCGGAAGAATTTCATCGCCGGTGAAAATGCGCAGTTGCAGTAAGCCGTCGTTAATTAATGCGTTCGGGCACAATTGCTGACCGCCACCGGCCTGACGCCCGTTACCAATACCAATGACCAGGGCGTCACCTTGCCAGTGAAAGTTTTCACCGCGGATTTCACAACGGTCCGGTTGCAGAGTATCCATGCGCATTAAGCCATGAATGATGTAAGAGACGCCACCCAGCGCGGCTTTTAATTTTTCCGGCGTTTCTGTGGTAATACGCGTCCCAAATCCGCCTGTCGCCATATTAATAAAACAGGTTTGTTTGTTGACCTGCGCCATATCTATCGCAATGGCGTTACCGGCAATTGCCAGTTTCAGCGCCTTATCCAGTGCCTCAGGAATCCCTACACTGGTGGCAAAATCATTGGCGGTTCCTAATGGCAGAATTCCCAGCGCGGGTATGTCATCCCCCTCACACTGAATCAACGCCGTAGAAACTTCATTAATGGTGCCATCGCCACCACCGGCAATCACCGTTGCGACGCCCAACTTCCGGGCCTCCTCTACATATCGTGCGGCATCGCCTTTCTCCCAGGTGACCCGCACATGGATCGTCATTCCTTCCTCACGCAACCGCATAATTGCTTCGCGCAAGGGTAGATTGTCAGTACTTTTGCCATTAAGAATCAGTAAGCTGGCGGGAAATTCTGCCATGATCGTATGTGCCTTTATGATTGGTCTGTAGATAGTGTAGAGCAGAAAAGAAAAGGTAGAGTCAGAACAGGATGAAAGTCGGAGGATAAAAAGTCAGTTCAAGTATGGAAGATTCAGTGGTTACCACCAGGAGCTTGCAATGGGGACAGCGAATACTAACGGCAGCCACCGATAAATTTCAAAAAAGAGCATATACCTAATATTCAACTAAACAGTGGCATCTTCAATATACTATTAAAAATATATTAACCCCCCCATGGGGTTACCCGGAAGGGCATCCGTGTATGTAATTCCTACTTATGTAGGAAATGTTGTACAGAACATTTATTATAATCCTATTCAATTATAATAATCATGCCATTATTATATTTAAACACCAGAGCGTGTCGTTGGTATTTAATGGGGGAAGGTAAGATGAAAAAGATAGCTGCTATATCATTAATTAGTGTTTTTCTTATGTCTGGGTGTGCTGTACATAATGATGAGACAAGTATCGGTAAGTTTGGTCTTGCATATAAAAGTAATATTCAGCGTAAACTCGATAACCAATACTACACCGAAGCCGAAGCTTCTTTAGCCAGGGGTAGAATATCTGGTGCAGAAAATATAGTAAAAAATGATGCAGTTCATTTCTGTGTTACTCAGGGCAAAAAAATGCAGATAGTTAAATTGAAGACAGAAGGTGCAGGATTACATGGCGTCGCTCGTCTGACATTCAAATGTGGAGAGTGAGAATATTTTTTGGTAAGCGTCAAACATGCGCGTTCTGGCTGTGCGTAACCGGAACCTGTGCGAGCACGATGCCAATAAGTGAAAGGCATCGTGCTATGAAGGGAGATTCTATCGATGTGGTCAATGGAAGACGGTTACCAGGATACGGCTTATGCATAAAAAATAAGCCCGTGTAAGGGAGATTACACAGGCTAAGGAGGTGGTTCCTGGTACAGCTAGCATTTTATGGGTTATGTTTTTCAGCGAAACGGATGATAACCTTAATAAATGCAGCTGTATGTGATCGGTTTCTAAGAATTTTCCATCCGGGAAAAATAATCGAAATTAATCACTTACCGTGGGGGTTACGCGTGGTTTCCCCGGAGAAATTACGCATCAGCAGCGCGTAATTTAGCTCAAGATCCTGCGGGACCGGGATCCACACAGTATAACCATCGCCTGGTGCGACCGGCATTGCTTCACCTTTGGCGTTTTCCATATGCTCAAGGGTAAAGTTAATGTTGCCTTGCGGCGTCATCAGCTCAAGGCTGTCGCCAACGGAGAATTTATTTTTCACCGCTACCGCCGCGAGGTCGCCCTTGCGCTCACCGGTAAACTCACCAACAAACTGCTGGCGGTCAGAAACTGAATAACCGTATTCGTAGTTCTGATAATCGTCGTGAGTATGACGACGCAGGAAACCTTCGGTATAGCCACGATGCGCCAGACCTTCCAGAGTTTCCAGCAGGCTGGTATCGAATGGTTTTCCCGCAGCTGCGTCATCGATAGCTTTACGGTAAACCTGCGCGGTGCGTGCGCAATAGTAGAAAGATTTGGTACGACCTTCGATTTTCAGCGAATGCACGCCCATTTTGGTCAGGCGTTCAACGTGGGCGATAGCGCGCAGATCTTTCGAGTTCATGATGTAAGTGCCGTGCTCATCTTCAAACGCAGTCATATACTCGCCCGGACGCTGAGCTTCTTCGATCATAAACACTTTGTCGGTTGGCGCGCCGATGCCCAGCGTCGGCTCAACATTTTGCACCGGAATCGGCTCGTACTTGTGCACGATGTTGCCAACGTCATCTTCTTTCCCTTCCTGGACGTTGTACTCCCAGCGGCAGGCGTTGGTGCAGGTGCCCTGGTTCGGGTCGCGCTTGTTGATATAGCCAGAGAGCAGGCAGCGACCGGAGTAGGCCATGCACAGCGCGCCGTGAACGAAGATTTCGATCTCCATATCCGGCACCTGATTGCGGATCTCTTCAATCTCTTCCAGTGACAGTTCGCGAGAGAGGATCACGCGGGTCAGACCCATTTGCTGCCAGAATTTCACCGTCGCCCAGTTTACGGCGTTAGCCTGTACCGAGAGGTGGATTGGCATTTCCGGGAAGTGCTCACGCACCAGCATAATCAGCCCTGGATCGGACATAATCAGCGCATCCGGCCCCATTTCCACCACCGGTTTCAGGTCACGGATAAAGGTTTTCAGCTTGGCGTTGTGCGGTGCAATGTTGACCACGACATAAAACTTTTTCCCCAGCGCGTGGGCTTCATTGATGCCGAGCTGAAGATTTTCGTGGTTGAATTCGTTGTTGCGTACACGCAGGGAGTAACGCGGCTGGCCCGCATAAACAGCATCTGCGCCATAAGCGAAAGCGTAACGCATATTTTTCAGCGTTCCCGCCGGGGAAAGGAGTTCCGGTTTAAACATAATTCTCTCGTTCTGATGACAGGTCAGAGCCGCTTCACCTGATGAAGCGGTTAGGGGAGTGCCCCCACTTTAAGGGCGGGCATTGTAGCGCTGTGGGGGTAACTGGTAAAGCGCCGGACGCCAACAACCTACGCCCGGCATCGTAATTACGTATTGTCTTTCACCGTCTGGCTTGTGCCATTTACTTTAACGGAGGCTATTCCGGTTTCACGAGATTGCGCGGTGGCATACATCTGGCTGGAGCCGATAATTTGATGATTGGCGGCTTTCAGATTGAAATAGAATTTGCCATTGCTTGCCGTTTTTTTCTCATAGCGTTCTTCTTGCGGGCTGTTGCTACGCACCGACGCGATGCCCTTTTCCGCAGAGGCTTTTGAGGTATACAGCTCGCTGGTGAGGATAGTCTCACCATTGCCCGCTTTTAGCACAAACCGGAACTGATTATCACTGCTCTTACTGAGTTCAAACCAACCAGCCATAATGACTCCTTGATTGAAATTGCGTATCGAAAACAGCATCTAAAGGTACTGTTTGCCAATTAAAGTATGAGCGATTTTCTGGTGCCTGCCAGGGCGGAGAGATAATGTCAGTTTGCTGACCATGCGTGGGATAATGTTGCCGGATCTGGTCTGAAGGCCATCTCCGGCAGGTAAAAATGTTAAACGATGCGGCAGGCGTCGGCTTCCCAGCGGTAACCGACGCCGTAAACGGCGCGGATAAATGACTGTTCGGCGTCGAGAGATTCCAGCTTGCGGCGCAGGTTTTTAATGTGGCTGTCGATGGTACGGTCGGTTACCACGCGGTAGTCGTCATAAAGATGGTTCAGCAACTGCTCGCGGGAGAACACTTTTCCTGGTTCATGAGAGAGCGTTTTCAGCAGACGAAATTCTGCAGGCGTCAGGTCAAGCATTTTACCGCGCCAGGAAGCCTGAAAACGACCTTCGTCGATAATCAACGGGCTTTCAGCATCCTGTTGCTGCAACTCGCGCTGCGGTTTGCAACGGCGCAAAATGGTTTTGACGCGCGCTACCACTTCCCGTGGGCTGTACGGCTTGCAGATATAATCATCTGCGCCAATCTCCAGTCCGAGCAGGCAGTCGATCTCTTCGATTTTTGCTGTCACCATCACGATCGGAATGTCAGAAAAACGACGAATCTCCCGACACAGCGTCAGGCCATCGGTGCCAGGGAGCATCAGATCCAACAGTATCAGATCCGGTGGTGTCTGGCGCACATATGGCAGTACCTGATCGCCGTGGCTAATCAACGTTGGCGCATAGCTCGCAGCACGCAGATAATCAATGAGCAACTGCCCCAGCTTCGGTTCATCTTCCACGATCAAAATACGCGGTGTGTTTTCGTCGATTGGTAACTCGGTCATACTTCTCTCTGTAAATCCCGTTCCAGCGGTAACTCTACTGTAATGCTAAGCCCGCCAAAAGGCGAATGGGCGGCAATAATGCGGCCGTTATGTGCTTCAACAATGTTCAGGCAAATCGCCAGCCCCAGCCCGGAACCACCGCTGGCGCGGTTGCGGGAACCTTCGGTGCGATAAAAACGTTCAAACAATTTTTGTAGCTGATCGTCACTGACACCCGGCGCACTGTCGGCAAAGGTCAGGCGCACCGTTTTGTCGTGCTGCTCGGCAGAGATTTTCAGGCTGCCGCCGCTGTCAGTGTAGCGCAGGCTATTTTCCAGTAAGTTATTGAACAACTGCATTAAACGATCGCGATCGCCAAATACGGTAATACTGTCTGGCAGGGAAAATTGCAATTTCAGGCCACGGCTGGCGAATCGTTCGCGAAATGCGCCTCCCGCCACTTCCAGCAGTGGGATCAAATCTACCGGTGCTTTTTGATAGGCGAGAGCGCCTTCATCAGACATAGACAATTGATGGAGATCGTCAACCAGTTTTGTCAGTGTACCGACTTCTGCCTGTAAAGAAGCCAGCGTCTCCGGCGTGAATTTACGCACACCATCCTGAATGGCTTCCAGTTCGCCGCGCAGTACTGCTAAAGGCGTGCGCAGTTCATGAGAAATATCGGCCATAAAATCGCGGCGCATCTGCTGGTTTTTCTCCAGTGTGCTGGCGAGTTGATTGAAATCCTCTGCCAGTCTGCCCAACTCATCTTCGCTGGTGGGGGCTACGCGAGTAGTGAAATCACCCGCTGCCAGTTTGTGCGTGCCATCCACCAGTCGTTTTACCGGAGCCAGCAAACCGCGCGCCAGTGGGAATGTCGCCAGCGCCGCTAATAAGGTAGATAAAGCCACAATCAGCCAACTGGTTTGCCGCTGTTGTCTGTCAAAATTGATATCAGTATTACGGGTCAGTCGTTCAACAGGGGAGGCGATCACCGCGCCAACTTCCGCACCATTGACCATAATGGGCCGCCGTGTGCCGTCGGGTGGAACCGGTGCTCGCGGGCCAACCAGCACTTTGTTGTTTTGATCAACCACCCAAAATTGTGTGCGCCAGCCGTGTGGCGGCATACCGGGGCCGGGCTTATCTTCGTTGTTATCATGCTCCAGTGAACGTAGGATCTGAAATACAAAGCGATCGTTATTACGCAGGAAGCGCCAGTTCCCGTGCTGGGCGTACTGCTCACCAAGCGCATCGCCGAGCATTTGCAGCCGTTGTTCATTACCATGCTTGATGTAATCGATAAAGCCGCGCTCAAAACTGATACGTACCGCCCAGTGCATCGTGATCAATAAGACAATGCAGGTAGCGAAAATCGCCAGAAACAGTTTGCCGGTAATACCGGGTCGCCAGAACTTCATTGCACGCTCCTTTTCCGCCGTGAAATAGCGACATTTTGATGCGTATCGCTCGGCACTCTGGCAAAGACAAACGCCGGAAGGGCGATGATAAACGCCATGCTAAGCCAGGTGTACATAAAGACGGTTTGTGTGGTGCCGCTGTCGACGCTGACATGCTGCGAACCAAAAAGTCCCAGCAACAGCCCGGCGATGGTGACGCCAATACTCATCGACAATTGCATAATCATCGACAGCAGACTGTTGCCGCTGCTCGCCAGGTTGTCCGGGAGATCTTTCAGCGTCAGGGTGTTCATGGAGGAGAAACGTGTCGAGTTGACCATTCCTTGTAAAAACAGGACGAACGGCAAAACGTAGTACCAGCCCAGCAGAGCGGTAGTCATAAACAACAGGGTGACCAGCGACAGGCCCAGCGTGGTCGCCACCAGTACCCGACGATAACCAAAGCGATTCACTACCTGTACCACAATTCTCTTCATTCCCATGCTGCCGAGTACCATCGGGATCATCATCAGTCCGGCATGAAACGGCGAGAAACCGAGGCCAATTTGCAGGAAAACCGGTGTCATAAAGGGCAACATGCCACTGCCAATACGTCCGGCAAAGCTCCCCGCCAGGCCCAGCGAAAAGGTACGAGTGCGGAACAGTTTCAGACTGAACAGGGCGCGGTTGTTATTTTGGGCGTGCAGCAGATAAAGCACCAGTGCTACCACGCCAACTGCGACCAGGCCAGCAATCGCCAGCGGCGAGAAACCTGTACCTTTACTGCCGTCCAGCGCCAGGGTTAATACCGCCATGCCAACCGCCAGCAACAGAAAGCCGGAGAGATCAAAGCGCCGCGTCTGCATGGTGTAGTTCGGCATTAACATCAGTGTGGCGATCGCCCCAATAATCCCCACCGGAATGTTGATCAAAAAGATCCAGTGCCACGATGCGTACTCCACCAGCAGACCGCCGAGCGCCGGGCCAAGCAGCGGCCCGACCTGACCGGGCAGCGTGACAAAGGTCATCGCCGCCATATATTGCTCGCGCGGTACGGTTTTCATCACCGTCAACCTACCGACCGGCACCATCATCGCACCGCCAACGCCCTGTAACGCGCGTGCCAGCAACAGTTCGTTCAGCGTGCCGGAAAGTGCGCAAAACAGTGAACCGAGAGTAAACAGCACGATGGCGGTAAAGAAAATATTGCGCACGCCGACTTTGTCCGCCAGCCAGCCGCTGGCGGGCAGCATCACCGCCACGGTCAGCACATAAGAGACAATGACCATGTGCATATGCAACGGACTTTCCCCGAGGCTTTGCGCCATTGAGGGAAGGGCGGTGTTTACGATGGTGGTGTCCAGCGACTGCATAAAGAAGCCGAAAGCCACAATCCACAATTGCCAGCGGGTGCTGTCGGGAAGATCTGTCATTTACTCGGTTACCGCTTGTTTAGGTTTACGCGAAAAACGCAGCCGCAGACGGTCGAAAAAGAGATACACCACCGGCGTGGTATACAGCGTCAGAAGCTGGCTCATGACCAGACCGCCGACAATGGTGATCCCCAATGGTTGCCGCAACTCCGAGCCGTCACCGCCCGACAATACCAGCGGCAGCGCACCAAACAGCGCCGCCAGGGTAGTCATCATAATCGGGCGAAAACGCAGCAGACAGGCCTGGAAAATAGCTTCCTGCGGCGTCAGGTTACCGTGCCGTTGGGCTTCAAGCGCAAAATCGACCATCATAATGGCGTTTTTCTTCACGATGCCGATTAATAACATGATCCCTATCAGCGCAATTAGGCTGAACGGGGCATTGAACAGCTCCAGCGCCAACAGCGCTCCGACGCCCGCCGAGGGTAGGGTGGAGAGAATCGTCAGTGGATGCACATAACTCTCGTAAAGGATACCCAGTACGATATATACCGTGGCGATGGCGGCGATAATCAGGATCACCTGTGAGTTCATCGTCTCCTGGAACACTTGCGCTGTTCCGGCAAAACTGCCGCGCACCGTCGAAGGCACACCAAGCTGGGTCATTGCGCGATCGATCGCCGCACTGGCGTCCGAGAGCGATTTCCCGGTCGGCAGGTTGAACGAAATGGTCGAGGCCGCCGATAATCCCTGATGATTCACCGACAGTGGAGCGTTCGCCGGTTGCCATTTAGCGAAATACGACAGCGGGATCGCTTTTCCTTCGTTATTGATAACGAACATTTTTTCCAGTGCACTGATGTCCTGGGTATAGCGCGGATCAACTTCCATCACCACTTTGTACTGGTTCATCGGCTGGTAAATGGTCGAGATTTGCCGCTGACCGAAGGCGTTATTTAACAGGCTGTTGGCGGCTTGCACGTCAATTCCCAATCGCGCCATAGTGTCGCGATCGTAAATAAGGTTCATCTCCGCGCCATTATCTTCCTGATCGGAGTTAACATCAGCCAGCTCTGGCAATGTCGCCAGTTTTTTGCGGATTTTTGGCTCCCATTCGCGCAGTGCCGCCAGATCGTCGGACAATAATGTGTACTGGTAGCTGGCGTTAGCCTGACGTCCGCCAACGCGAATATCCTGTACCGCCATCAGGAACAGATTCGCTCCCGGTTCTTTCGCCAGTTTTTTACGCAAGCGATCGATAATCTGTTGGGCCGTTTCGCTCCGCTCGCCGCGTGGTTTAAGGGTGATAAACATCATTCCACTGTTCACCCGTGAACCGCCGGTAAAGCCGGTGACATTATCCACCGCCGGATCGTCACGGATAATTTTCATGAAGTCCTGCAACTTACCGCGCATCGCCTGAAACGAAATACTCTGGTCAGCCTGTATCCCGCCCATCAGTACGCCGGTGTCCTGCTCCGGGAAGAAGGTTTTCGGGATCGAGATATACAGCCAGATATTCAGCGCAATGGTGCCAAGCAGCACCGCGCCCACCAGACGGGTATGATTGAGCACCCATTTTAGTGACTTGCCGTAGCCTTGTTGCAGAGCAACCAACATGCGACCAAAGCCACGCAGTCGCTTTTGCTCGCGCGGCTTGCTGGCTTTTAGCATCCAGCCGCACATCATCGGCGTTAACGTCAGGGAAACCAGCAGCGAAATACCAATGGCGACAGAAAGCGTCACGGCAAACTCGCGTAACAGGCGACCCGGCAATCCGCCCATCAACAGCAGCGGCAGGAACACCGCCACCAGTGACAGACTCATCGACAGCACCGTAAAGCCGACTTCGCGAGTACCTTGCAGCGCGGCCTGTAGCGGTTTCATCCCCGCTTCCAGATGACGGGCAATGTTTTCCAGCACCACGATGGCGTCATCCACCACAAAGCCAGTGGCGATGGTGAGCGCCATTAACGAAAGATTATTGAGACTGAAACCACACAGGTACATCGCCGCAAACGTACCAATCAGCGAAACCGGCACCGCAACGGCGGGAATAATGGTGGCGCGACCCGAACGCAGGAACAAAAACACCACCAGAATCACCAGCGCCACCGAGATAATCAGCGTCTGCTCAACCTCTTCCAGCGACGCGCGGATAGTAGGGGAGCGATCCTGGGCAATTTGCAGATCAATTGCTGCCGGGATGGTGGATTGTAATTCCGGCAGACGGGCGCGGATGCTGTCTACCGTCTGGATAATATTGGCTTCCGGCAGCTTGCGGATCATCAGCAAAATGGCCGGTTTGGCGTTGGTCATCCCGGCGTTACGTACATCTTGTACAGAGTCGGTCACCGTCGCCACATCGCCCAGACGAACCGCGCCGCCTTTGTTGTAATGAATAATCAGCGGCTGATATTCAGCGGCAGTTTTCAGTTCGTCATTGGTCTGGATCTGCCAGCGGTGGGTGCCATCTTCCAGTGCGCCCTGCGGTTTACGCACGTTGGCATTGCTGATGGCAGTGCGTACGTCGTCCAGCGAGACGCCCTGATTAAACAGCGCCTGCGGATTCAGCCCGACGCGTACGGCGGGCAGCGAGCTGCCGCCAACATCGACATCACCGACACCGTCGATTTGCGAAATCGTCGGAGCCAGCTGTGTCGAGGCGAAATCGTACAGTTCACCCTGCGAATAAGTATCGGATGTCAGCGTGAGGATCATAATTGGCGCATCCGATGGGTTCGCTTTGCGATAGGTCGGACGGCTGGGCATCCCGCTGGGTAGCAGACTTTGCGCGGCGTTGATCGCCGCCTGCACATCGCGCGCTGCGCCGTTGATATCCCGGTCAAAATCAAACTGCAAAATAATGCGCGTGCTGCCGAGCGAACTGCTGGAGGTCATTTCGCTGACTCCGGCAATGCGCCCAAGTGAGCGCTCCAGCGGCGTGGCAACGGAAGACGCCATTGTTTCTGGTGACGCACCGGGCAGCGAGGCGCTGACCATGATCACCGGAAAATCGACCTGCGGCAGCGGGGCGACTGGCAGCATACGGAAACCCAGTATGCCGCACAGGGTAATGGCGACCGACAGTAAAATCGTCGCCACCGGGCGGTAAATGAAGAGGGCAAAAAACTTCACTTACGCCTCCTCTTCATGACGGGCAAAGCGGCTTTTGGTCCACAATGCCAGACGGTCGAACAGCAGATAAATCACCGGCGTGGTAAACAGCGTCAGCACCTGGCTGACAATCAGACCGCCGACCATGCCGATACCTAACGGACGACGCAGTTCCGCGCCGACCCCGGTACTCAACATCAGCGGCAGCGCACCAAGCAGAGCCGCCAGAGTGGTCATCAGGATCGGACGAAAACGCAACAGACAAGCCTGGTAAATAGCTTCGCGCGGCGACATGCCTTGCTCGCGCTCAGCAGCCAGCGCGAAGTCGATCATCATGATGGCGTTCTTCTTCACGATACCGATCAGCAAAATAATGCCGATAATGGCAATCACATCCAGTTCGCTACCGGCAATCATTAACGCCAGCAGCGCGCCGACCCCTGCGGTGGGTAGCGTCGAGAGAATGGTGATCGGGTGAATAAAGCTCTCGTACAGAATGCCGAGCACGATATACATCGCCACCACCGCCGCGACAATCAGCCAGACAGTGCTGCCCAGCGCCGACTGGAAGGCGAGGGTGCTGCCCTGGAACTGCGTGGTGATATCCACCGGCAGATTCAGCGTCTTCTCTGTGTCCATAATCGCCTGCACCGCATCGCCCAGCGAATAGTTATCCGGCACGTTAAAGGAGATAGTCGTTACCGGGAACTGATCCAGATGGTTGATGGAAAGCGGCGCAAAACGCTGCTCAATTTTGGCAATTGAGCTTAACGGCACCACGCCACCGTCGCTGCTGGTCAGGCGAATGGTATCCAGCGCCGCGAGGCCTGGGGTATTTTCGGTGTTGTGTTCCAGTACCACGCGATACTGGTTAGCCTGAGTATAAATAGTGGAAATCAGTCGCTGACCAAACGCGTTGTACAGGGCGTTATCGACATCCGCCATGCTGATCCCCAGGCGGCTGGCGCTGTCCCTGTCGACATTGACATACGCCACCAGCCCTTTGTCCTGCCAGTCGCTGGAGACATCAGAAAGCTGTGGCAGCTGCTGGAGTTTTTCCATCAACTGTGGCACCCAGGTACTGAGCGCATCCAGTGACGTGGCCTGCAAGGTAAACTGGTACTGGGTGCGGCTGACCTGAGTATCAATAGTCAGGTCCTGCGTTGGTTGCAGGAAGAGATCGACGCCCGGCACTTTATCCACCGCCGTTTGCAGACGGGCGATGACTTTTTGCACCCGGTCATCTCGTTCATCCAGTGGTTTGAGATTGATCTGTAAACGCGCACTGTTCAGCGACGGGTTAGTGCCATCAACGCCAACAAATGAGGTCAAACTTTGCACTGCCGGATCCTGCAAAATCACGTCCGCGACCTGGCGTTGCCGCTGGGCCATATTCGCAAAGGAGCTGGATTGCGGTGCCTGCAAAGTGCCCTGAATAATGCCGTTGTCCTGCACCGGGAAGAAACCTTTCGGAATGAATACCCACAGCAGCACGCTAAGCAGCAGCGTGCTGAGCGCCACGCTTAAGGTCAGCCACGGATGATTCAGCACTTTCGCCAGTCCACGACCATAGGCGGCGATTATCCTGTCGAACATTTTCTCCGAGGCACGGGAGAAGCGGTTCTGTTTACGCAGCGACTCCTGGCTGAGCATCCGCGCGCACATCATCGGTGTCAGGGTCAGCGACACCACCGCCGAGATCAAAATCGCGACTGCCAGGGTAATAGCAAATTCGCGGAACAGTCGCCCGACGATATCGCCCATAAACAGCAGGGGGATCAACACCGCAATCAGCGAGAAGGTCAGCGAGATAATGGTAAAGCCGATTTCACCCGCGCCTTTGAGCGCCGCCGCCAACGGTTTTTCGCCTTTTTCGATATAGCGGGAAATGTTCTCGATCACCACGATGGCGTCATCGACCACAAATCCGGTGGCGATGGTTAGTGCCATCAGCGTCAGGTTATTGATTGAAAAATCGAGAAACACCATGACCGCGAAGGTGCCGATTAACGACAGCGGCACTGCGACGCCGGGAATGATGGTCGCCGGAATATTGCGCAAAAACAGGTAGATAATCATGACTACCAGCGCGATAGCCATCATCAGCTCAAACTGGGTATCGTCGACCGATGCGCGGATATTGGTGGTACGGTCAGAAAGTACCGTCACCTTCACCGATTTCGGCAGACTCTCGGTGAGCTGTGGTAGCATCTGCCGGATGCTGTCGGCGGTGGAGATAATGTTAGCACCGGGCTGGCGCTGAACATTCATCACAATGGCCTGTTCTTTGTTCGCCCACGCGCCGAGCCAGCTGTTTTCTGCTCCTTGCTCTACAGTAGCGACATCGCCAAGACGAATTGGTGCGCCGTTCTGATAAGCGATAATCAACTGACGATACTCTTCTGCCGATTGCATCTGGTCGTTCGCGGAAAGCGTGACCGCGCGAGAAGGGCCGTCAAGGCTCCCTTTCGCTGAGTTAACGTTCGCGCCAGTAATAGCGGTGCGCACACTTTCGCTGGTCAGGCCGAGAGCGGCAATTGCCTGAGCGTTGAGTTTTACGCGTACCGCCGGACGCTGCCCGCCGGAAAGTGTGACCAGCCCTACGCCGGAAATCTGCGAGATTTTCTGCGCGACGCGGGTTTCCACCATATCTTCCACCTGCGTCATCGGCATGGCGGTTGAGGTGACAGCGAGCGTCATGATCGGTGGATCTGCCGGGTTCACTTTGCTGTAAACCGGCGGGTTAGGCAGATCGCTCGGTAGCAGGTTGGTCGCAGCGTTAATCGCGGCCTGCACTTCCTGCTCGGCGACATCCAGCGGCAATGTTAGCTGGAACTGTAAAGTGATAACTGACGCACCGCCGGAACTTTGCGACGACATCTGTTTCAGGCCAGACATCTGCCCGAACTGGCGTTCGAGCGGCGCGGTAACGGCAGAGGTCATGACATCCGGGCTCGCACCTGGATAAAGCGTGACCACCTGAATGGTTGGATAGTCCACTTCCGGCAGCGCCGAAACGGGCAGGGCGCGATAACCGATAATCCCGGCGAGTAAGATCGCCACCATCAGCAGCGTGGTGGCGACAGGACGCATAATAAACAGGCGCGACGGGCCGCCTGTGCTGCTCGGGGGTAACACCTGCATCAGGAGCGTGCTCCTTTTTTCGCGTATTCGCGGCTGGTGGCTTTCTCTTCCGGAGTAGTGGCGCTCTGGGCTTCCACCACTTCCACTTTCGCCCCTTCGGTCAGGCGATCAATGCCGTCCGTCACTACGCGGTCGCCCGCAGAAATACCTGCGCGGATCACCACTTTCTGACTGTCCTGAATGCCCGGTGTCACCAGATGTTTGCTGACTTTGTTTTCGCTATTCAGTACCCAGACAAAATGGCCTTCGTTGCCCATTTGCAGAGCGGCGGTGGGGATCACCACGGCGTTTTGTTCGGTGTCGACTAACATGCGCGCGTTAACAAACTGATTGGGAAACAGCGCATCATCCTGATTATTAAAGCGTGCTTTCACTTTAATCGTACCGGTAGTGGCATCGATTTGGTTATCAAGGCTTAACAGCGTGCCTTCACTTAACTTCTTCGAGTTGGTGCGATCCCAGGCTTCTACCACCAGCGGTTTTCCGGCTTTTTGTGCCTGTACAACGGTGGCGATATCGCTTTCCGGCAGAGTAAAGACCAGATCGATAGGATGTGTTTGGGTGATCACCACAATCCCGGTGGTGTCGCCACTGGAGATTTGGTTACCAACATCAACCTGCTTGAGACCAACGCGACCATCAACTGGTGCGGTGATACGGCTCCAGTCGAGTTGCAATTGCGCGCTGGCGACGCTTGCTTCATCAGCCTTAATGGTACCTTCGGTTTCACTGACCAGCGCTTGTTGGGCATCCAGTTCCTGACGAGATACGAGATTGGTTTTTGCCAGTTGTTGATAACGCGCCAGGTCACGGCGGGCGTTGGCGAGCGTGGCTTTATCTTTTGCCAGTTGGCCCTGGGCTTGTGCTAATGCAACTTTGAACTGGCTTGGGTCAATTTCTGCCAGTAAATCGCCTGCTTTGACCTGCTGGCCTTCCTGGAAATGTAACGCCATCAGTTGACCGTCCACGCGGCTGCGCACCGTAACAGTATTAGCGGCGGTAATGGTGCCAAGCCCGGTGAGGTAACGCGGAACAGCCTGTTCTACTGCGGTCGCCGCCTGAACCGGAGCTAATGGGCCGGCACGCATACCACGGCGACCACCCGCTGGCGATTGCTGCGCTTGTTTCGTCGCCCCTGGGGTTGCACTCTGGGAGTCATTGCGGCCTTGCCAGAACCAGAATGCGGCGATGGCGGCGATAACCACCACGATTACGATTACCCAACGGGATTTATAACTGCCTTTCATCGTTAAGAGTTTCTCTTCCTGAAACGTTTCGCGGAATGATACTAGTGTAGCCAGCCAATAAGGGAGAAAAATGGAGGAATTATGAAACACTGTCGGGAATCGTCTGAATGACGGGCACTTTTGCGAGCACGCATCCAGTAATAACACATGAAACTATTTTATCTACGCGTTAGCGATAGATTGCTTGCATGGCGAAAGGAGATAAGCCGACGATTTCAGCGGGACGCTGAAACGGGAAAGCCCCTCCCGAGGAAGGGGCCTTAAATAAGGAAAGGGTCATGATGAAGATACTCATCATCGTGGTGCTCTTAGTGATTAGCTACCCAGCATACTAAGACTACCAGGGCAGGGGAAACCCCGCTCTACCCTCACTCCTGAAAGTATGCCTTCACGGTCCAATTGTCAATCCGCAGACTTTGCAGTCTGCGATCCTGCCAGCAAATATTCTTTGCGAGTCGTTACGCAATAATCACACTTGAAACTATTTTATCCGCAAGTCAGCGATAGACTGCATACAGGGCGAAAGGAAGTAAGCCGAAGATTTCAGCGGGACGCTGAAACGGGAAAGCCCCTCCCGAGGAAGGGGCCTTAAATAAGGAAAGGGTCATGATGAAGCTACTCATCATCGTGGTGCTCTTAGTCATTAGCTGGCCAGCTTACTAAGACTACCAGGGCGGGGGAAACCCCGCTCTACCCTTACTCCTGAAATTATGTCACTCCGCCCTTAGTGTCAATCGACGGCTCTCCGTTCTTGCGAGGCGAATAGCAAAATTTTCTGCGCCGCCGGGCCTAATTCTGAAAGTTTCTTCGTTTGCTCTTATTTCATTATTGCAATCGGTATGATACCGGACCTCAATAATTCTCTAAGAAAGGATTTCTTATGAGCGAACAAATCACGTTTGCCACCAGCGATTTTGCCAGTAACCCGGAACCACGTTGCCCCTGCATTTTGCTGCTGGATGTTTCTGGTTCTATGAACGGTAGACCCATTAATGAACTTAACGCCGGATTGGTTACCTTTCGCGATGAGCTGCTTGCCGATTCGCTGGCCTTAAAAAGAGTGGAACTCGGCATTGTGACGTTCGGCCCGGTGCATGTGGAACAACCCTTTACCAGCGCCGCTAATTTTTTCCCGCCCATCCTGTTTGCCCAGGGCGATACACCAATGGGCGCTGCCATTACCAAAGCCCTGGATATGGTTGAGGAGCGGAAACGTGAATATCGTGCCAATGGTATTTCCTATTATCGTCCGTGGATTTTCCTGATCACCGATGGCGCACCAACCGATGAGTGGCAGGCTGCCGCCAACAAAGTGTTTCAGGGGGAAGAAGATAAGAAGTTTGCCTTCTTTACCATCGGTGTTCAGGGGGCGGATATGAAGACGCTGGCCCAAATCAGCGTCCGTCAGCCTTTGTCTCTGCAGGGATTACAATTCCGTGAACTGTTTAGCTGGTTATCCAGTTCGCTGCGTTCGGTTTCCCGCTCCACGCCGGGAACGGAAGTTGTGCTGGAAGCGCCAAAAGGCTGGACGTCAGTGTGAGCTGGCGACTGGTCTATGCATCAGCCGTTGGAACGTCGCATATTAGCGCTGATTTGCCTTGCCAGGATGCCTGCCAGATGCAGGTTGCCTGGCTAAATGACCAGCAGCCATTATTGTCGGTATTTGTCGCTGATGGCGCAGGCAGCGTCTCGCAGGGTGGCGAAGGTGCGATGCTCGCCGTCAATGAAGCGATGGCTTATATGTCGCAAAAATTGCAGGGCGGGGAATTGGGGCTTAATGATGTCCTCGCAACGGACATTGTGCTGACCATTCGTCAGCGACTTTTTGCCGAGGCGGAAGCCAAAGAATTAGCGGTTCGCGATTTTGCCTGCACGTTTTTGGGATTGATTTCATCAGCTAATGGCACCTTGATTATGCAGATTGGCGATGGCGGCGTGGTGGTAGATTTGGGGCACGGTTTGCAACTGCCGCTCACGCCGATGGTGGGTGAATATACCAATATGACGCACTTCATTACCGATGAAGATGCCGTTTCCAGACTGGAAACTTTCACCAGCACTGAGCGTGCGCACAAAGTTGCAGCATTTACGGATGGTATTCAGCGACTGGCGTTAAATATGCTGGATAATTCTCCGCATGTGCCTTTCTTTACCCCGTTTTTCAATGGACTGGCGTCAGCAACGCAGGAACAACTCGATTTATTACCTGAATTGTTAAAGCAGTTTTTGTCCAGCCCGGCGGTAAACGAGCGTACGGATGATGATAAAACGTTGGCACTGGCGCTGTGGTTACCATGAAACCCACTTTATATACTGCTACTGGTGAGTGCGTTACGCCAGGCCGTGAACTGGGCAAAGGCGGCGAAGGTGCGGTTTATGATATCGAGGAGTTTGTCGATAGCGTCGCCAAGATTTATCACACGCCGCCACCCGCCTTAAAACAGGACAAACTTGCCTTTATGGCTGCGACAGCTGACGCGCAGTTGTTGAATTATGTCGCCTGGCCGCAGGCAACGCTTCACGGTGGACGAGGCGGAAAAGTTATCGGTTTTATGATGCCAAAAGTTTCTGGTAAAGAACCGATTCATATGATCTATAGCCCGGCACATCGTCGCCAGAGTTACCCTCATTGTGCGTGGGATTTTCTACTCTATGTTGCGCGCAATATTGCTTCATCTTTTGCTACTGTTCATGAGCACGGGCACGTCGTGGGTGACGTAAACCAGAACAGCTTTATGGTAGGTCGCGACAGCAAAGTGGTGTTGATTGATAGCGACTCCTTTCAGATTAATGCCAATGGTACACTGCATTTATGCGAAGTCGGCGTGTCGCATTTTACGCCGCCAGAGCTGCAAACCATGCCATCATTTGTCGGCTTTGAACGCACAGAAAATCACGATAATTTTGGCCTTGCGTTGCTGATATTTCACATCTTGTTTGGTGGGCGGCATCCTTATTCCGGTGTACCGCTTATCTCTGATGCAGGTAATGCGCTGGAGACGGATATTGCCCATTTCCGTTATGCCTACGCCTCAGATAATCAGCGACGTGGTTTAAAACCGCCGCCACGATCGATTCCGCTGTCGATGTTACCGGGCGATGTTGAAGCCATGTTTCAGCAGGCATTCACGGAAAGTGGCGTGGCAACCGGGCGTCCGACGGCAAAAGCGTGGGTAGCGGCACTTGATTTACTACGCCAACAGTTAAAGAAATGTACCGTTTCGGCAATGCATGTTTACCCCGCTCATTTGACTGACTGCCCGTGGTGTGCGCTGGATAATCAAGGCGTTATCTATTTTATTGATCTCGGCGAAGAGGTCATTACCACCGGCGGTGATTTTGTGCTGGCGAGAGTCTGGGCGATGGTGATGGCATCAGTAGCACCGCCAGCATTGCAACTGCCATTACCCGATCATTTCCAACCGACTGGCAGGCCGCTTCCTTCAGGCCTGTTACGGCGCGAATACATCATTCTGATTGAGATCGCACTGTCAGCGTTATCGCTGTTGCTTTGCGGCCTTCAGGCAGAACCGCGTTATATTATTTTGATTCCTGTGCTGGCGGCTATCTGGATTATTGGCAGCCTGACAAGCAAAGCGTACAAAGCAGAAATCCAGCAACGCCGTGAGGCGTTTAATCGCGCGAAAATGGACTATGACCATTTAGTCAGCCAGATCCAGCAGTTGGGCGGGCTGGAAGGTTTTATCGCCAAACGGGCGATGCTCGAAAAAATGAAGGACGAAATTCTCGGGTTACCGGAAGAAGAGAAACGCGCTCTGGTAGCACTTCACGACACCGCAAGGGAACGGCAGAAGCAGAAGTTTCTGGAGGGATTTTTTATTGATGTTGCCTCTATTCCCGGCGTTGGCCCTGCGCGTAAAGCGGCGTTACGGTCCTTTGGTATTGAAACAGCAGCGGATGTTACCCGACGGAGCGTTAAGCAAGTAAAAGGTTTTGGTGATCATCTGACCCAGGCGGTTATCGACTGGAAAGCGAGCTGTGAACGCCGTTTTGTGTTCAGGCCGAACGAAGCGGTAACGCCTGCAGACAGACAAGCGGTAATGGCAAAAATAGCCGCCAAACGACATCGGCTGGAATCGGCGCTGACTGTCGGCGCGACAGAGTTGCAGCGATTCCGCCTTCATGCGCCAGCACGGACCATGCCGTTGATGGAACCGCTACGTCAGGCGGCAGAAAAACTGGCTCAGGCGCAGGCAGATTTAAGCCGTTGCTGAGCCATTTTTCAATTAACGAAACACCACTTCCGCCCAGCGTGCCAGCCCGGCGGTGACGGAGCCAAAGTCATCGCCGCCTGCAACCGGAATGCCCGGCAACTGTTCTGCCAGCGCTTTTTTAATCAGCGGCGAACGGGCGCTACCGCCGGTCAGGTAGATAACGTCCGGTTTTTCCTGGGCGTTATCCAGCGCCAGTTGCACCTGTTCCAGAATCCGCGCCAGTGGCTGGCTGAGGGCGCTTTCCAGCCCTTGCTGGCTAATCAGCGTAGCCAGTTCATCGCTGATAAACGGCAGTGAGGCGCGGGTTTCCGCTACACTTGAAAGGGCGATTTTGCTCTCTTCTGCGCTACGCACCAGGCGATAGCTTAAACGCTGACGCCAGACTTTCTGTAACAGGGCCACTTTTTCCGGTTCACGGGCATCGCGTACCAGATCGTTAAGCAGACGACCGTTAGCACTACTGTAGAAATCACTTTGCGCAGGAACGTCGTTGATCGCAACCGCATTCCACCACGGCAGAATCGGCAGGGCGATGCCTTTTTCGGTTTCGCCACCCATGCCCAGTAACGGCATCAGGTTCTTAAACGCCAGTGCGATATCCAGATCGTTACCACCAATACGGCAACCACTATGACCCAGCAGGCTGGCTTCACGATCGAGACGCGAACGCCATTGCGGCCCCATCAGCAGCAATGAACAGTCAGTCGTACCACCGCCGATATCCACTATCAGCACTCGTTTTTCTTCCTGCAAGGTGGCTTCGTAATCCAGCCCAGCCGCGACCGGCTCGTACTGGAATACCACATCCTTAAACCCGGCACGCTTCGCCGCGCGTTCCAGAATCCCTTGCGCCTGGGTGTTTGCTTCATCACCGCCCAGCCCCTGGAAGTTGATCGGGCGACCAATCACCGCCTGAGTAATTGCCTCCGGCAGCTGCGCCTGCGCCTGTTGGCGAATGTGCAACATCATTGCGCAGACCAGATCCTCAAACAGCGCTACCTGCTGCGGTTTTAAGCCGCTGGCACCGAGGAACGATTTTGGTGATTTCACAAACCACACTTCTTCTGGATCATCAATGTACTGTGCCAGTGAGGAAAGACCGAACTGCACGCTTTTCGCCGTAACATCGATATCTTCTTCGCGGTTATAACGAATCGCCCGACGCAACAGCGCCTGCGTTTCATCGTCGTCTGCCGGAACATCATGATGGCGGTACAGCCATTCGCTTACAGCTTCACGCGTTGGCGCGCAAAGCATTGAAGGCAGCAGCGTGCTGTCGTTTTCCATTTTTAGCAAATGCGGTTTACCGTCGCGCATGACCGCCACTGAACAGTTTGCTGTACCGTAATCAAAACCAATAAACACGAAATAATCCCCATGCCGGTGAAGAAGGGGCGTGACTTTAGCGAAATGTTGCCGTCGCGACAACCGGAATATGAAAGCAAAGCGTAACGTCTGAATAACGTTTATGCTGAAAGCGGATTAACAAGGAGATGCGATGTATACCCTGAACTGGCAGCCGCCGTATGACTGGTCGTGGATGTTGGGATTTCTCGCCGCCCGTGCGGTGAGCGGCGTGGAAACGGTCGCGGACAGTTATTATGCCCGTAGTCTGGCGGTAGGCGAATATCGCGGCGTGGTGACTGCTATTCCGGATATAGCCCGCCATACTCTGCACATAAATTTAAGTGCAGGTTTAGAACCTGTTGCCGCTGAGTGTCTGGCGAAAATGAGCCGCCTGTTTGATCTGCAATGTAACCCGCAGATTGTTAACGGTGCGTTGGGCAAGTTAGGCGCGGCGCGGCCAGGATTGCGTTTACCTGGTTGTGTTGACGCTGTTGAGCAGGGCGTGCGGGCGATTTTAGGCCAACTGGTGAGCGTGGCGATGGCGGCAAAATTGACCTCCAGAGTGGCACAGCTTTATGGCGAACGGCTGGATGATTTTCCGGATTATGTCTGCTTCCCCACGCCTCAGCGGCTGGCAGTAGCCGACCCGCAGGCATTAAAAGCGTTAGGTATGCCGTTGAAACGGGCAGAGGCGCTGATTCATCTGGCAAATTCGGCGCTGGAGGGCACCTTACCAATGACAATACCGGGCGACGTAGAACAAGCGATGAAAACGCTGCAAACCTTTCCGGGTATCGGACGCTGGACGGCAAATTATTTTGCTTTGCGTGGCTGGCAGGCGAAAGATGTTTTTCTGCCGGATGATTATCTGATTAAACAGCGATTTCCGGGAATGACACTGGCACAAATCCGCCGTTATGCCGAACGCTGGAAGCCCTGGCGTTCTTATGCGCTGTTGCATATCTGGTATACGGAAGGCTGGCAACCAGACGAAGCATGACGTTGGTCGCCGGATGCGGTGCGAGCGCCTTATCCGGCCTGGGGAATGAGCGATTTGTAGGCCTGATAAGACGCGTTAGCGTCGCATCAGGCAATGGGCAAACGCTCCCTTAGTTAATCGCGAAATAACTTCTATTCACCAGCAAATCCAGCGGTTGGGCATTGGCAATCACATCACCATAAATCAGATCGACGCCGATGCCCGAAAGCGTATCCATCACTAAGGGTAAAACGACTGGCCCGGCGATGGTTTTCATCCCGAGTCGCTGAGCGTGCCCCTGAATAATCGTAATCAGCATCTCATCCATCAAATTACCCTGCACGTTGGCGCATAACTCACCATCAAGTAGCAGGTAATCTGCCATATTTGCTTTCAGCGAGTTGAAGATTTGCAGATCGCGGCCTACCTGACTGAATACGATCCGACATCCCGCCAGCCGCAGTTTTTGCACGCTTTCTGCGTGATCGAAAATCGCTTCTGCCGGAATAATCAGATGTAATAACCGTGCTGGTAGAGGGCTATTTTCCAGCTGCTCAAGCAGTTCATTCACCAGCGTGGCGCTACTCAAACCAGCAACGGAAAGGGGAAGGGCGATGCTTAAGCCTTTACTGGCAACCGCTTTTGCGGCCTGCTGGAAAAAATCGTGGCATACCCGTTGGTCAAGAGCATGGCTAAGTGCCGGATCGCTGAAGCTACGACGAAATGTTTGTTCATCAATAATCTCGCTTTCGCAACTCCAGAGCTTAAGTGAAATCAGCCACAAATTACTTGCTTCCGGGAGCCGTGGCGAAGCGATGCCGTGGGCGATCATCATCAACTGATTCTCTTTAATCATCCGCCACTGTTCATCAAGCGATATCGCTGCCCGTTCGCTATGTGCGGCAGCTTGCTGCGGTTCGTAAATCGTCACCCGGCCCCGGCCACCATTTTTGGAGGCATAACAGGCGATATCAGCCTGCGACATCACTTCAGCTGCCTGATGATTGTTGTCATCAATCAAGGTAATCCCGGCACTGGCACCTACCCGATGCACACGTCCTTCCCATATAAAGTGATAGTCATTCACGGCACTGATAATGCGTGTAGCGATAAAACGAGCGCTTTCAACATTGCAGTCTGGCAGTAGCAGACCAAATTCATCACCACCGAGCCGCGCCAGCACGTCGCTGGAGCGCAGCATACTCAGCATCAACGACGCCAGTTCGCGCAGTAAAGCGTCGCCCGCCGCATGCCCGGCGCTGTCATTCACCGCTTTAAAGCGATCAAGATCGATAAACACCAGGGCATGTCGCTGATGCGTACTGTTTACCGTTTGCAGCAGGATACGCAGTTGCTTCTCAAAACTGGCGCGATTGGCGAGATGCGTCAGTGCATCATGGGAGGCGCTGTAGCTCAGCTGGCGCAGCATTTTGCGTGATTCGGTAACGTCCTGAATCACCAGTACCGAGCCTATATTGCTGCCGTCCAGAGTACTTAACGGCGTAATACTGTAATGCACGTCGTAACTGCCGCCGCTCCGGCAGTGCAATACCACATCTTGTTCGATCGCGGAACGTGAGGTGTCAGCACTGTAAATGTTCTCCATTAATGGTCCGTTGTCGCCAAAAGTAATATGCAACACCGTCAGGAGCGGAACACCTAACGCTTCTTCCTGCGTCCAGCCGCTCATCTTCTCCGCCACTGGATTCATAAAGGTAATTTTCATTGCCATATCAATACAGACCACGGCTTCGCCGATGGAGTCCAGCGTAATGTGCAGGCGCTCTTTTTCCTGAAACAATGCCTCGTTAAGCTGTTTAACCTCCGTCATATCCATATTAATGCCGAGCAGGCGTTCAACTTCGCCTTCTTTATTCAGTACCCGGTTGGCGAGGGCGCGGATATGGCGGATGCCATCTTTCACGGCAATGCGAAATTCCAGTTTAAAGGGCGAGCGTGATTGCAACGAATCACGAATCACTTTTTCGGCGTGCTGGCGATCTTCCGGCAGCACGCACTCGTACCACACCTGCCAGTTCGGTTTGATATGCGGAGGAATTTCATACAGCTCGAACATCCGCTTATCCCAACTAAAAATATTCGGCTTCAGCTCCCACTCCCAGATGCCAATCCCGCCCGCTTCGTTGGCCAGCGTGATGCGCTCCATCAGTTGTTGATTGACCTGTTCGGTGCGTTTTAGCTCGTTAATGTCTTCAATCTGAGCGATAAAATAGAGCGGCGTGCCATCCGTGTGGCGCACCAGTGAGACGGCAAGCAACGCCCAGACAACATCGCCATTGCGGTTGTAGTAACGTTTTTCCATTGAATAGGTGTTTATTTCACCGCTTATCAGCTTTTCAACCTGTTGGAGATCTTTATTGAGATCCTCCGGCCAGGTCAGTTGCTGAAAGGTGAGTCCGCGCAGCTCTTCCTGACTGTAACCGAGAAACTGGCAGAGCGCTTTGTTGGATTGCAGCCATTGTCCCTCGGTGCCCACTAATGCCATGCCGATGGCGGAATATTCCATGGCGTTCCGAAAGCGGGTTTCGCTTTCGGAAATGTGTTTGCGTTCCGCACGAAAGGCATACATCACCATCGTCATGATGTTGGCGGGCAGCAGGATCAGCAAAAACGGTAGCCACGGCATATGGCTCATCAGGTACGTACGCGGCGTAGCAAGCAGGGAGGGATCCGCGGCCATCATCAGCGACACCATCATCACCGTGGTAAGGAAGATCAAAAAGGCTTCCATTCGTGGCAGGCGCACGGCGCTCCACATCAACAGCACAATAATGAAAGTAAAAGGCCACGGCAGATACAGCATCGAAAGCCAGCTTAACGTCAGCGTGATGGCTAACGTGAGCAGCGACTCAAAAAGCAACCTTGGGTTGCGATGGCGCAGTAGATAGTGTGGTTTAAATAACAATCCCAGCGGCACCAGTGCCAGAGCGCCGATGGATTCTGACAGTACCCATATCAAAAATGCCCTGAGAGGATCGTCTCCGGGCGTCAGCAGGACAACCAGAACACCCCCCAACAGAGGCGGAATAATGGCGCTGCCGAGTGCCAGACGCAGCCAGTCAGCCAGATTTTGCAAGGGGTTATACCACGGCAGCAATTTACGTAGCAGCACTGCCCCGACCACGGCTTCAACAATATTGATGGTCGTCCAGGTCATGTTCAGCGAGCTGGTGGAAAAAAGCAGGATGGATGCGGCGATATTTCCCAGCGAGCAGCTCAGCGCAATTCCCGGCCACATGCGCCCGGCATGGCGATAAAACGCCACCATCATGATGGACGTCGGGAACCACAGTGGGGCGAGTTGGGTGCCAAACTGCGAAAGCTCAAGTGAGAAAAGGGTGAAGATAAACGAGACTAAACCTAAACTGACCAGGTGAAGCAGCGGGTGGGGCAGGGCAATTAATACATGCTGTGATTGTTTGCTCATTACCGCTTTATCCGCAAGGCCAGGTCGCCAGTATTCGTTTCTGTGTTTATGCTAGTACAAAAGTTTTACATTTTATATGCGAATTGCTCATAAAGTGACGTAAAGGCGGATAATTTGCGCAACTGCGTATAACATTTTTTACCTTGTATAAAACTGATCAACGTAATTTGCCACCGGGAATTCTTCGTCAACAATTAACTCTGAGCGCGCGGCAACGCTATTCGACTGGTATCAGGCGGATGAAATCCCTATAATTGCCGCGTTTGGCGCTTCGTCGCCCCCTTCCTAACATCCAGGTTAATCAGGTCGCTAAATATATGACTGATCAGTCTCATCAGTGCGTCATTATCGGTATCGCTGGCGCATCGGCTTCCGGCAAGAGTCTTATTGCCAGTACCCTTTATCGTGAATTACGTGAGCAAGTCGGTGATGAACACATCGGCGTAATTCCCGAAGACTGCTATTACAAAGATCAAAGCCATCTGTCGATGGAAGAACGCGTTAAGACCAACTACGACCATCCCAGCGCGATGGATCACAGCCTGTTGCTTGAGCATTTACAAGCGTTGAAACGCGGCTCGGCAATTGACCTGCCGGTTTACAGCTATGTTGAACATACGCGTATGAAAGAAACGGTGACGGTTGAGCCGAAGAAGGTCATCATTCTCGAAGGCATTTTGTTGCTGACGGATGCGCGTTTACGTGACGAACTTAACTTCTCCATTTTCGTTGATACCCCGCTGGATATCTGCCTGATGCGCCGCATCAAGCGTGACGTTAACGAGCGTGGGCGTTCAATGAATTCAGTGATGGCGCAATATCAAAAAACCGTGCGCCCGATGTTCCTGCAATTCATTGAGCCTTCTAAACAATATGCGGACATTATCGTGCCGCGCGGCGGGAAAAACCGCATCGCGATCGATATATTGAAAGCGAAAATAAGTCAGTTCTTTGAATAAGCTTGATAAATTGTGTACCGTTCAGTGATAACCTGGTATGCCCTTGACGTAATTGGCGTTAAGGGAGTGATGCTCGAAAGGAGAAAATGCCATGCGTCTGTGTGACCGAGATATTGAAGCCTGGCTTGATGAAGGCCGTTTGTCGATCAACCCACGTCCGCCAGTGGAGCGTATTAACGGCGCGACGGTGGATGTGCGCCTGGGCAATAAATTTCGTACCTTCCGTGGTCACACGGCAGCGTTTATCGATCTGAGCGGTCCCAAAGATGAAGTGAGCGCCGCGCTTGACCGCGTGATGAGCGATGAGATCGTTCTCGATGAAAGCGAGGCGTTCTATCTTCACCCAGGAGAGCTGGCGCTGGCGGTGACGCTGGAGTCGGTGACGCTGCCAGCCGATCTGGTGGGATGGCTGGACGGGCGTTCCTCACTGGCGCGTCTGGGGCTGATGGTGCACGTCACCGCGCACCGTATCGATCCGGGCTGGTCTGGCTGCATTGTGCTGGAGTTCTACAACTCCGGTAAGCTGCCGCTGGCGCTGCGTCCGGGCATGTTAATTGGTGCGCTGAGCTTTGAGCCGCTTTCCGGCCCGGCGGCGCGACCTTACAACCGCCGTGAAGATGCGAAATATCGCAACCAGCAGGGCGCGGTAGCCAGCCGAATCGATAAAGACTAATTCAGGCCCATTGAGGATACCATGAGACGATTTCTGACGACGCTGATGATACTCCTGGTCGTGCTGGTGGCCGGGTTATCTGCGTTAGTGTTGCTGGTGAATCCGAATGATTTCCGCGACTATATGGTCAAGCAAGTTGCTGCACGTAGCGGTTATCAATTGCAGCTCGACGGGCCACTGCGTTGGCACGTCTGGCCGCAGCTTAGTATCCTCTCCGGGCGAATGTCTCTCACCGCCCAGGGCGCGAGCCAGCCACTGGTTCGAGCAGACAACATGCGTCTGGACGTGGCGCTTTTACCACTACTGAGCCATCAACTGAGCGTTAAGCAGGTGATGCTAAAAGGGGCAGTGATCCAACTGACGCCGCAGACGGAAGCGGTGCGCAGTGAAGACGCTCCGGTTGCACCGCGCGACAATACCTTGCCGGATCTGTCAGACGATCGCGGATGGTCGTTTGATATATCCAGTCTTAAGGTGGCGGACAGCGTTCTGGTGTTCCAGCATGAAGATGACGAGCAGGTGACAATCCGCAATATCCGCCTGCAAATGGAACAAGATCCCCAACATCGTGGCTCATTTGAGTTTTCCGGGCGGGTTAATCGCGATCAGCGCGATCTCACGATATCCCTTAACGGTACGGTGGATGCTTCTGATTATCCGCATGATTTAATGGCGGCTATTGAACAAATTAACTGGCAGTTGCAGGGTGCCGATTTACCAAAACAAGGTATTCAAGGGCAGGGGAGTTTCCAGGTCCAGTGGCAGGAGTCACATAAACGCCTTTCATTTAACCAAATTAGTTTGACCGCCAATGACAGTACGCTGAGCGGGCAAGCACAGGTCACGTTGACAGAGAAACCGGAATGGCAGCTGAGACTGCAATTCCCGCAACTGAATCTTGACAACCTCATCCCCCTTAATGAAACAGCGAATGGTGAGAACGGTGCCGCGCAGCAAGGGCAGAGCCAATCAACGTTGCCGCGCCCGGTCATTTCTTCGCGTATTGATGAACCGGCCTATCAGGGACTGCAAGGCTTTACGGCTGATATTTTGTTGCAGGCCAGTAACGTGCGCTGGCGCGGAATGAATTTTACAGATGTTGCCACGCAAATGACCAACAAGTCGGGTTTGCTGGAAATTACTCAACTGCAGGGCAAACTTAACGGTGGACAGGTTTCACTGCCGGGCACGTTGGACGCGACATCAATAAATCCGCGGATAAACTTCCAGCCACGGCTGGAAAACGTTGAGATTGGTACCATTCTGAAGGCGTTTAACTATCCGATTTCGTTGACCGGAAAGATGTCACTGGCTGGTGATTTCTCCGGTGCTGACATAGATGCCGACGCATTCCGCCATAACTGGCAAGGACAGGCACATGTCGAAATGACCGACACGCGCATGGAAGGGATGAACTTCCAGCAGATGATTCAGCAAGCGGTAGAACGTAATGGTGGTGATGTGAAGGCCGCTGAAAACTTCGATAACGTAACGCGTCTTGACCGCTTTACCACCGATTTGACGTTGAAGGATGGCGTCGTGACGTTAAACGACATGCAAGGTCAATCGCCTGTGCTGGCGCTGACAGGGGAAGGCATGTTGAATCTGGCGGAGCAAACCTGTGACACCCAGTTTGATATTCGGGTCGTGGGTGGCTGGAACGGGGAAAGCAAACTGATTGATTTCCTGAAAGAAACGCCAGTACCGCTGCGGGTTTATGGCAACTGGCAGCAACTTAATTACAGCCTGCAAGTGGATCAGTTACTGCGTAAACATCTACAGGATGAAGCAAAACGCCGTCTTAACGACTGGGCCGAGCGGAATAAAGATTCCCGCAATGGCAAAGATGTGAAGAAGTTGCTGGAGAAGATGTAGGTTACCAGGTGACCTGTCCTGTAGGCCTGATAAGACGCGTAAAGCGTCGCATCAGGCCTACATGCCATCACACCTCGTACTCCATCTCGCCATCCTTATGCAGCGGAATAATCTGTACCTTCTGCACGCGATGGCTTTCCACCTGCAACGTTTTAAGCAAATAATCCCCCACCTGAACTTCTTCGCCAGGTTTTGGAATACGCTGCAAATATTCCATCAATAGCCCGGCAATGGTGTGATATTCACGTTTTTCATCCAGCGGCAGCGGCACATATTGCACCAGATCTTCCAGCGGCATATGGCCATTCGCCGTCCAGGAACCGTCCGCATTCTTCTGAATATCATGGCGGGCGTCGATCTCTTCCACTTCGTTCGGTAAGTTACCGGCAATGGTTTCAGTGACGTCACTTAATGTCACAATCCCTTCCACCGAGCCAAACTCATCCACCACAAAAGCAAAGTGTGTGCGGGCATTACGGAACTGCTCCAGGGCAGGTAACAACGGCAAGGTTTCCGGGAACACCAGCGGCTGACGAATCAACACCCGCAGGTTGAGCGGTTCGCCGCGCAGTGACTGTTGTAACAGGTCGATAACGTGAACAACACCGAGCAAATCTTCTGCGTCATCGCCATCAGTAACAACAAGCCGCGTATGCTGATTTCGCTCCAGTAACTGGCGGATCTCGTCTTCCGGCGCGTTGAGATCGATATGCTCAATATCGTGGCGCGATGTCATAATGCTGCTGACGGTACGCTGGTTAAGATTAAGTACCCGCTCAATCATCCGCCGTTCCTGCGGATTAAAGATCTGCTGGTTACCATGATCCACCAGCATGGACGCGGTTTCGGCGTCCAGTTCCGCATCTTCTTTTTGCCCGCTAAGCAGGCGCATTACCGCTTCGGTAGTCCGCTGGCGCAGTGTCTGGTTAGCGGAAAGAAAACGTCGTCGGTTAAAGATAGCCAACTGATTGAGTGCCTCGATCATCACCGAGAAACCAATGGCAGCGTACAGGTAGCCTTTCGGAATGACGAAGCCGAAACCTTCCGCCACCAGGCTAAAGCCAATCATCAACAGGAAGCTTAAGCAGAGAATAACGATCGTCGGGTGACTGTTAACGAACTGGGTTAACGGCTTGCTGGCCATCAACATCAGGCTGATAGCGATAACCACGGCGGCCATCATGACCAGTAAATGGTCGACCATCCCGACGGCGGTAATCACCGAGTCGAGTGAGAAGATGGCGTCCAGTACCACAATTTGTGTCACCACCCCCCAGAACTTCGCACCTTTGCGTTGGGTGGGGTTATTGCTGTCTTTCCCTTCCAGCCGTTCGTTCAGCTCCATCGTGGCTTTGAACAACAGGAAGAAACCACCAAACAGCATGATTAAATCGCGGGCGCTAAAGGTAAACGAGCGGAAGCTGAACAGCGGTTGAGTCAGGGTGACCAGCCAGGAGATTGACGCCAGCAGTAACAGGCGCATTAACATCGCCAGCAGGAGCCCGGTAACCCGTGCGCGGTCGCGCTGCTTAGGCGGTAGTTTTTCGGCGAGGATGGCAATAAAGACCAGGTTATCAATGCCGAGGACCAGTTCGATCACAATCAGCGTGATTAACCCAGCCCAGATAGACGGATCGGCAATCCATTCCATAGTAAGTACAAAACCTATTCGTTGTATGACAAATGTCACAATTCGATCATGGATAAATCGGGGCAAAAATGCAATGTTGCAGCACTATTTATCTCATATTATTTGAGGGTTATAACCTCACATTATCCCCGAATTATAAGTGGTAATAATAAAGCGTTATTTAAGAAATATCGCATGTGGAAACGCCATATTAAATATTGTCAACCTAAAGAAACTCCTAAAAACCATATTGAATGACACTTAATATAATTCTTAAAAATAGCCAATTGCCGAATTGTTACCTTGCCTGCTATTCCGTTAGCTGTAACACTTCCTCCTGCATTATTGGAGAGCCAATATTCAATTACCATAATGTCACCTTATATTCGGAAATTAATTTCCGCAATAACCCTTTCTCATCAACGACTGTATGCAGAGAGGGTTTGAAAAATTAAGCTAAATCAGTGTATTGGTAGCTAAAAAGCCAGGGGCGGTAGCGTGTCTGGATGCCTGAGAGACCAGTCTGAATTATTCTGTCAATAGCCTGCGGATGAAATCAATTTTTTTAGGACTGATGCCTGTTAAATTTTTATTCAATTAACTGCAAGGTAAATGTGCATGGCGACATTGCTATTAATAGTGCACAGGATAATTACTCTGCCAAAGTGATAAATAAACAATGATGAAATCCAAAATGAAATTGATGCCATTATTGGTGTCAGTAACCTTGATAAGCGGTTGCACAGTACTTCCGGGCAGCAATATGTCGACGATGGGTAAAGACGTCATCAAACAGCAGGACGCTGATTTCGATCTCGACAAAATGGTGAATGTTTATCCGCTGACCCCGCGCCTGATTGACCAATTACGCCCACGCCCCAACGTAGCGCGCCCCAATATGACGCTGGAAAGCGAGATCGCGAATTACCAGTATCGCGTCGGGCCGGGGGACGTTCTTAATGTCACCGTCTGGGATCACCCGGAGCTCACCACGCCAGCCGGTCAGTACCGCAGCTCCAGCGACACCGGCAACTGGGTACAGCCTGACGGCACCATGTTCTACCCGTATATCGGCAAGGTTCACGTCGTGGGGAAAACGCTCGCTGAAATCCGCAGTGATATTACCGGGCGCTTAGCGACGTACATCGCTGATCCGCAGGTGGACGTTAATATCGCCGCCTTCCGCTCGCAAAAAGCCTATATCTCCGGTCAGGTGAATAAATCCGGTCAACAGGCCATTACCAACGTGCCTCTGACCATTCTCGACGCTATCAACGCCGCAGGTGGCCTGACCGACACCGCTGACTGGCGCAACGTGGTGCTAACACACAATGGTCGTGAAGAGCGCATTTCTTTGCAGGCGCTGATGCAAAACGGCGACCTCAATCAGAACCGACTGCTTTACCCCGGCGATATTCTTTACGTGCCACGTAATGATGATCTGAAAGTGTTTGTGATGGGTGAAGTGAAGAAACAGAGCACCCTGAAAATGGACTTTAGCGGCATGACCCTGACTGAAGCCCTGGGCAATGCTGAAGGTATCGACATGACCACCTCCAACGCCAGCGGCATCTTTGTCATTCGTCCGCTGAAAGGCGAGAGCGGGCGTAACGGCAAGATTGCCAATATCTACCAGCTGGATATGTCCGATGCGACGTCGCTGGTAATGGCGACAGAATTCCGCCTGCAACCTTATGACGTGGTGTATGTCACCACCGCCCCGGTATCCCGCTGGAACCGTCTGATCAATCAGTTGCTGCCAACTATTAGCGGTGTCCGTTACATGACGGATACAGCCAGCGACATTCATAACTGGTAATCGTCATGTTTAACAACATCTTAGTTGTCTGTGTCGGCAATATTTGCCGTTCCCCGACGGCGGAACGCTTACTGCAACGTTATCACCCGGAGCTAAAAGTGGAGTCCGCTGGACTCGGCGCGCTGGTCGGAAAGGGCGCTGATCCTACCGCTATCAGCGTCGCCGCAGAACATCAACTGTCTCTGGAAGGTCATTGCGCACGGCAAATCAGCCGCCGTCTGTGTCGCAACTACGACCTGATTCTGACCATGGAAAAGCGCCATATCGAACGCTTATGCGAGATGGCACCCGAGATGCGCGGCAAAGTGATGCTGTTTGGTCACTGGGATAACGAATGTGAAATCCCCGATCCATATCGCAAAAGCCGGGAAACGTTTGCAGCGGTGTACACATTACTTGAACGGTCTGCCCGCCAGTGGGCGCAGGCATTGAACGCAGAGCAGGTATAAGAATGACAGAAAAAGTAAAACAACATGCCGCTCCGGTAACGGGCAGTGATGAAATCGATATTGGTCGCCTGGTCGGCACCATCATTGAAGCACGCTGGTGGGTGATTGGCATTACCGCCGTATTCGCCCTCTGTGCCGTGGTTTACACCTTCTTCGCTACGCCGATATACAGCGCCGACGCACTGGTACAAATCGAACAAAGCAGCGGCAATTCGTTAGTGCAGGATATCGGATCGGCATTAGCCAACAAACCGCCTGCATCGGACGCCGAGATCCAGTTGATTCGTTCGCGTCTGGTGCTTGGTAAAACGGTGGACGATCTCGACCTTGATATTGCGGTGAGCAAAAACACGTTCCCGATTTTCGGTGCGGGCTGGGATCGCCTGATGGGACGCCAGAACGAGACGGTGAAAGTGACCACCTTTAACCGACCGAAGGAGATGGCGGATCAGGTGTTTACGCTTAATGTGCTGGACAACAAAAACTACACCCTGAGCAGCGATGGCGGCTTTAGCGCCCGTGGGCAAGCGGGCCAGATGCTGAAAAAAGAAGGCGTCACGCTGATGGTTGAAGCCATTCACGCCAGCCCGGGCAGTGAGTTTACCGTCACCAAATACTCCACGCTGGGGATGATCAACCAACTGCAAAACAGCCTGACGGTAACGGAGAACGGCAAAGACGCAGGTGTTCTGAGCCTGACTTACACCGGTGAAGATCGCGAACAGATCCGCGACATTCTTAACAGCATCGCCCGTAACTATCAGGAACAAAATATTGAGCGCAAATCGGCGGAAGCGTCGAAAAGCCTCGCTTTCCTCGCGCAACAGTTACCGGAAGTACGTAGCCGCCTTGATGTTGCCGAAAACAAACTGAATGCCTTCCGTCAGGATAAAGATTCAGTTGATCTGCCGCTGGAAGCGAAAGCGGTGCTCGATTCGATGGTGAACATCGACGCGCAGTTGAACGAACTGACCTTTAAAGAGGCGGAAATCTCCAAGCTGTACACCAAAGTTCACCCGGCGTACCGCACGCTGCTGGAGAAACGGCAGGCGCTGGAAGACGAAAAAGCCAAACTTAATGGTCGCGTAACGGCGATGCCGAAAACCCAGCAGGAAATTGTGCGTCTGACCCGCGATGTCGAGTCTGGTCAGCAGGTCTATATGCAACTGCTGAATAAAGAGCAGGAGCTGAAAATCACCGAAGCCAGCACCGTCGGCGATGTGCGCATTGTCGACCCGGCAATCACCCAGCCAGGTGTACTGAAACCGAAGAAAGGGCTGATTATCCTTGGGGCGATTATCCTTGGCCTGATGCTCTCTATCGTGGGTGTGCTGCTGCGCTCGTTGTTTAATCGCGGTATCGAAAGCCCGCAGGTGCTGGAAGAACACGGTATCAGCGTTTATGCCAGCATCCCGCTGTCGGAGTGGCAGAAAGCGCGCGATAGCGTCAAAACCATCAAAGGGATTAAACGCTATAAACAGAGCCAGCTACTGGCGGTGGGGAATCCAACCGATCTGGCGATTGAAGCCATCCGTAGTCTGCGTACCAGTCTGCACTTCGCGATGATGCAGGCACAGAACAATGTGTTGATGATGACCGGGGTTAGCCCGTCAATCGGTAAAACCTTTGTCTGCGCCAACCTGGCGGCGGTGATTAGCCAGACCAATAAACGGGTGTTGTTGATCGACTGCGATATGCGCAAAGGCTACACCCACGAGCTGTTGGGCACTAATAACGTTAATGGCCTGTCGGAAATTCTGATTGGACAGGGCGATATTACTACCGCTGCTAAACCGACCTCTATTGCCAAATTTGACCTGATCCCGCGCGGTCAGGTACCGCCAAATCCTTCTGAACTGTTAATGAGCGAACGCTTTGCCGAACTGGTGAAGTGGGCGAGTAAAAACTACGACCTGGTGTTGATTGATACGCCGCCGATTCTGGCAGTGACCGATGCGGCAATTGTTGGTCGTCATGTCGGAACCACGTTGATGGTGGCGCGTTATGCGGTCAACACATTGAAAGAAGTGGAAACCAGTCTGAGCCGCTTTGAGCAAAACGGTATTCCGGTGAAAGGGGTGATTCTGAACTCCATCTTCCGCCGCGCCAGCGCGTATCAGGATTATGGCTATTACGAATACGAATATAAGTCGGATGCGAAATAACGAGATCCGCTGTCGGATGCGATGCTGACGCATCTTATCCGACCTACGTTCACGCCGCATCCGGCAACAGAACCTGTAAACCAGCTTATAAACCGGCAGAACATCTCGATACTCCGGGAGAACAACCTATGAAAGACAATCCGCTGATTTCAATCTATATGCCGACCTGGAACCGCCAACAACTGGCGATTCGGGCGATAAAATCGGTCCTGCGCCAGGACTACAACAACTGGGAGATGATCATCGTGGATGATTGCTCCACCTCCTGGGAACAACTACAACAGTACGTCACCGCCCTCAACGATCCGCGTATCACTTACATTCACAACGACATTAACAGCGGGGCGTGCGCGGTACGTAACCAGGCGATTATGCTGGCGCAAGGGGAATACATCACCGGGATCGATGACGACGATGAATGGATACCCAACCGCCTGAGCGTCTTCCTCGCCCATAAACAGCAACTGGTCACACACGCCTTTTTGTACGCTAACGACTACGTTTGCCAGGGCGAAGTTTATTCCCAACCGGCAAGCTTGCCGCTGTATCCCAAATCGCCGTATTCACGCCGCCTGTTTTACAAACGCAATATCATTGGCAATCAGGTCTTTACCTGGGCGTGGCGTTTCAAAGAGTGCTTGTTCGATACCAAACTGAAAGCGGCACAGGATTACGACATCTTCCTGCGGATGGTGGTGGAGTACGGCGAACCGTGGAAAGTGGAAGAGGCGACGCAGATCCTGCATATCAATCATGGTGAAATGCAGATCACCTCGTCACCGAAAAAATTCTCCGGATACTTCCACTTTTACCGCAAGCACAAAGACAAATTCGACCGCGCCAGCAAAAAATATCAGCTGTTTACCCTCTACCAGATCCGCAATAAACGCATGACCTGGCGCACTTTGCTGACGCTGCTGTCGGTGCGTAACGGCAAACGTCTGGCTGATGGTATTCGGGGGCGCTAAAGATGCTGGAAGATCTGCGCGCCAACAGCTGGAGTTTACGTCCGTGCTGCATGGTTCTTGCCTATCGCGTCGCTCATTTTTGTTCGGTGTGGCGCAAAAAGAACGTCCTCAACAATCTGTGGGCGGCCCCGCTGCTGGTGCTGTATCGCATTATCACCGAATGCTTTTTCGGTTATGAAATCCAGGCCGCCGCGACCATAGGTCGACGCTTTACTATCCATCACGGTTACGCCGTAGTGATCAATAAAAACGTGGTCGCGGGGGATGATTTCACCATTCGCCACGGCGTCACTATCGGCAATCGTGGTGCCGATAACATGGCATGTCCACACATTGGCAACGGCGTCGAACTCGGTGCCAACGTCATTATTCTTGGTGATATCACGCTTGGTAACAACGTCACCGTGGGCGCGGGCAGCGTGGTGCTCGACTCTGTCCCGGACAACGCGCTGGTGGTGGGAGAAAAAGCGCGAGTGAAGGTAATTAAATGAATATTCTGCAATTCAATGTGCGACTGGCGGAAGGCGGGGCAGCAGGTGTGGCGTTAGATCTCCACCAGCGTGCGCTGCAACAGGGGCTGGCATCACATTTTGTCTACGGCTACGGCAAAGGCGGCAAAGAGAGCGTCAGTCATCAAAACTATCCGCAGGTCATCAAACATACGCCGCGGATGACCGCGATGGCGAACATTGCGTTGTTTCGTCTGTTTAATCGCGATCTGTTCGGCAATTTCAATGAGTTATATCGCACCATTACTCGCACACCGGGTCCGGTGGTCCTGCATTTTCATGTGCTGCACAGCTACTGGTTGAATCTTAAGAGCGTGGTGCGCTTTTGCGAAAAAGTGAAAAACCATAAACCGGATATCACTCTGGTCTGGACGTTACACGATCACTGGAGCGTTACCGGACGCTGCGCCTTTACCGACGGTTGCGAAGGCTGGAAAACGGGCTGCCAGAAATGCCCGACCTTAAATAACTATCCACCGGTGAAGATTGATCGCGCGCACCAGCTGGTGGCGGGTAAACGCCAGTTATTCCGCGAGATGCTGGCACTGGGCTGTCAGTTTATTTCCCCCAGCCAGCATGTGGCTGATGCTTTCAATAGTCTGTACGGTCCAGGGCGTTGCCGGATTATCAATAACGGTATTGATATGGCAACCGAAGCGATTCTGGCGGACTTGCCTCCGGTGCGCGAAACCCAGGACAAGCCGAAAATCGCGGTGGTGGCGCATGATCTGCGTTACGACGGCAAAACTAACCAGCAACTGGTACGTGAGATGATGGCGCTGGGCGACAAAATTGAACTGCATACCTTTGGTAAGTTCTCGCCGTTCACCGCTGGCAACGTGGTTAATCACGGCTTTGAAACTGACAAGCGCAAGTTGATGAGCGCGCTCAATCAGATGGATGCGCTGGTATTCAGTTCTCGCGTCGATAACTACCCGCTGATTTTGTGTGAGGCGCTATCGATTGGCGTGCCGGTGATTGCCACCCATAGCGACGCGGCGCGGGAAGTGCTGCAAAAATCCGGCGGTAAAACCGTCAGCGAAGAAGACGTGCTGCAACTGGTGCAGTTAAGCAAACCGGAAATCGCGCAGGCGATATTTGGTACCACGCTGGCTGAGTTCAGCCAACGCAGCCGCGCCGCCTACAGTGGACAACAGATGCTGGAGGAGTATGTCAACTTCTATCAGAATCTGTAGCTACCTGCTGCTGCCGCTGATTTACCTGTTGGTTAATGTCAAAATCGCCCAGCTTGGCGAAAGTTTCCCCATCACCATCGTCACTTTTTTACCTGTCTTGTTACTGCTGTTTTTAGAACGCATCAGCGTTAAAAAATTGATGATTACCTTAGGGATTGGCGCGGGACTCACGGCGTTTAACTACCTGTTTGGTCAGTCGTTGGATGCCGGTAAATACGTCACTTCAACCATGCTGTTTGTCTATATTGTGATCATTATTGGCATGGTGTGGAGTATTCGCTTTAAAACGATTTCGCCACACAACCATCGCAAGATATTACGTTTCTTTTATCTGGTGGTCGGGCTGGTGGTGGCGCTGGCGGCAGTGGAGATGGCGCAAATTATCCTCACCGGCGGCAGCAGTATTATGGAGTCGATTTCGAAATATCTGATTTACAGCAACAGCTATGTGCTGAATTTCATCAAATTCGGCGGCAAGCGCACGACAGCACTTTATTTCGAACCGGCATTTTTCGCTCTGGCATTAATCTCAATTTGGCTCAGCATCAAACAGTTTGGTATCAAAACGCCTAAAACCGATGCTATGATTCTCGCAGGGATAATATTATCCGGATCGTTTTCAGGGGTTATGACCTTTATCCTGTTTTATTTGCTGGAGTGGGCATTTCAATATCTGAATAAAGAGGCGATTAAGAAAAAGTTACCGTTAGCATTGATTTCTCTGGCTGTATTCCTGGTTGGTGTGGTAATCGCGTTTCCTTATATTTCCACCCGTCTGGGCGATTTAGGTACAGAAGGATCGTCATCGTATTATCGTATTGTCGGTCCGCTGGTGATGGTCGGTTATTCTTTGACCCATATTGACGGTGTAGTCAGATTTGGCTCACTTTATGAATATGTCGCATCATTCGGAATATTTAACGGTGCGGATGTCGGAAAAACCATAGACAATGGTTTGTATCTGCTGATTATTTATTTTTCCTGGTTCGCAGTGTTTTTATCGCTGTGGTACATGGGGAAAGTGATAAAAATGATGATCAACGCTTTTGGTGATAACCGCAATTTTCGCGTGCAATTATATCTTTTTACTCCGGTATCGCTGTTTTTTACCGGTTCGATATTTAGCCCAGAATATGCATTTTTAATCGTCTGTCCGTTTATTTTGCGAAAAGCGTTAAATATTACGAGGTAAGAATAAGAACATGTTGCTTAGCATAATCACTGTCGCGTTTCGTAACCTCGAAGGGATAGTCAAAACACATGCCTCGCTGGCGCATCTGGCGCAGGCGGACGATATCAGCTTCGAATGGATTGTTGTCGATGGCGGTTCCAATGACGGCACCCGTGAGTATCTGGAAAATCTCAATGGTATCTATAACCTACGCTTTGTCAGCGAGCCAGATAACGGTATCTACGACGCTATGAACAAAGGCATTGCGATGGCGCAAGGCAAGTTCGCGCTGTTTCTCAATTCAGGCGATATTTTTCATCAGGATGCCGCAAATTTTGTCCGTAAGTTAAAAGTGCAAAAAGATAACATGATGATCACCGGCGATGCGCTGCTGGATTTTGGCGACGGGCATAAGATTAAACGTAGCGCCAAACCGGGGTGGTATATTTATCACAGCCTGCCCGCCAGTCATCAGGCGATATTTTTTCCAGTATCCGGCTTGAAAAAATGGCGTTATGACCTGGAATATAAAGTTTCTTCCGACTACGCGCTGGCAGCCAAAATGTATAAAGCCGGTTATGTATTTAAAAAACTCAATGGCCTGGTGTCTGAATTTTCCATGGGTGGGGTATCTACCACCAATAATATGGAATTGTGTGCTGACGCGAAAAAAGTCCAACGGCAAATATTACATGTACCTGGCTTCTGGGCAGAATTATCCTGGCATTTACGCCAGCGTACTACCTCAAAGACGAAAGCCTTATATAACAAAAGCTGAATATAAGGGAAAACGATGCAGGATTTAAGCGGTTTCTCGGTGCCGAAAGGGTTCCGGGGCAGCAATGCTATTAAAGTGCAATTGTGGTGGGCGGTACAGGCAACAATATTTGCCTGGTCGCCACAAGTATTGTATCGCTGGCGGGCATTTTTATTACGTTTATTCGGCGCAAAAATAGGAAAAAACGTAGTTATTCGTCCGTCAGTAAAAATTACCTATCCGTGGAAATTAACCTTAGGTGATTACGCGTGGGTCGGCGATGAGGTCAATTTATATACCCTCGGTGAAATAACCATTGGCGCACATTCGGTGATATCGCAAAAAAGTTATTTATGCACCGGGAGCCACGACCATGCAAGTCAACATTTCACCATTAACGCCACGCCTATTGTGATTGGCGAGAAATGCTGGCTGGCAACCGATGTCTTTGTTGCCCCAGGCGTCACGATCGGCAACGGCACCGTCGTGGGTGCGCGAAGCAGTGTTTTTAAATCGCTTCCGGCAAATGTGGTTTGCCGGGGGAACCCCGCAGTGGTGATACGCAAACGCGTTGAAACTGAATAAATTCAAAAAATACAGAGGAATAAGACATGTCAAAAGTCGCTCTCATCACCGGTGTAACCGGACAAGACGGTTCTTACCTGGCAGAGTTTCTGCTGGAAAAAGGTTACGAGGTGCATGGTATTAAGCGTCGTGCATCGTCATTCAACACCGAGCGCGTGGATCACATTTATCAGGATCCGCACACCTGCAACCCGAAATTCCATCTGCATTATGGCGACCTGAGTGATACCTCCAACCTGACGCGCATTTTGCGTGAAGTGCAGCCGGATGAAGTGTACAACCTGGGCGCAATGAGCCACGTTGCGGTTTCTTTTGAGTCACCGGAATATACCGCAGACGTTGATGCGATGGGGACGCTGCGCCTGCTCGAGGCGATCCGCTTCCTCGGTCTGGAAAAGAAAACCCGTTTCTATCAGGCTTCTACTTCTGAACTGTACGGTCTGGTGCAGGAAATTCCGCAGAAAGAGACCACGCCGTTCTACCCGCGATCTCCGTATGCGGTTGCCAAACTGTACGCCTACTGGATAACCGTTAACTACCGCGAATCCTACGGCATGTACGCCTGTAACGGTATTCTCTTCAACCATGAATCCCCGCGCCGTGGCGAGACTTTCGTTACCCGCAAAATCACCCGCGCAATCGCCAACATCGCCCAGGGGCTGGAGTCGTGCCTGTATCTCGGCAATATGGATTCCCTGCGTGACTGGGGCCATGCCAAAGACTACGTAAAAATGCAGTGGATGATGCTGCAACAGGAACAACCGGAAGATTTCGTTATCGCGACCGGCGTTCAGTACTCCGTACGTCAGTTCGTGGAAATGGCGGCAGCACAACTGGGCATCAAACTGCGCTTTGAAGGCACGGGTGTTGAAGAGAAGGGCATTGTGGTTTCCGTCACCGGGCATGACGCGCCGGGCGTTAAACCGGGCGATGTGATTATCGCCGTTGACCCGCGTTACTTCCGTCCGGCGGAAGTTGAAACGCTGCTCGGCGACCCGACCAAAGCGCACGAAAAACTGGGCTGGAAACCGGAAATCACCCTCAGAGAGATGGTGTCTGAAATGGTGGCTAATGACCTCGAAGCGGCGAAAAAACACTCTCTGCTGAAATCTCACGGCTACGACGTGGCGATCGCGCTGGAGTCATAAGCATGAGTAAACAACGCATTTTTATCGCTGGCCATCGCGGAATGGTCGGTTCCGCCATCAGGCGACAGCTCGAACAGCGCGGTGATGTGGAGCTGGTATTACGCACCCGCGATGAACTGAACCTGCTGGACAGCCGCGCGGTGCATGATTTCTTTGCCAGCGAACGTATTGACCAGGTCTATCTGGCGGCGGCGAAAGTGGGCGGCATTGTTGCCAACAACACCTATCCGGCGGATTTCATCTACCAGAACATGATGATTGAGAGCAACATCATTCACGCCGCGCATCAGAACGACGTGAACAAACTGCTGTTTCTCGGATCGTCCTGTATCTACCCGAAACTGGCAAAACAGCCGATGGCAGAAAGCGAGTTGTTGCAGGGTACGCTGGAGCCGACCAACGAGCCTTATGCCATTGCCAAAATCGCCGGGATCAAACTGTGTGAATCTTACAACCGCCAGTACGGACGGGATTACCGCTCAGTCATGCCAACCAACCTGTACGGGCCACACGACAACTTCCACCCGAGTAATTCGCATGTGATCCCAGCATTGCTGCGTCGCTTCCATGAGGCGACGGCACAGAATGCGCCGGACGTGGTGGTGTGGGGCAGCGGTACGCCGATGCGCGAATTTCTACACGTTGATGATATGGCAGCGGCGAGCATTCATGTCATGGAGCTGGCGCACGAAGTCTGGCAGGAGAACACCCGGCCGATGCTGTCGCACATTAACGTCGGCACGGGCGTTGACTGCACTATCCGCGAGCTGGCGCAAACCATCGCCAAAGTGGTGGGTTACAAAGGTCGGGTGGTTTTTGATGCCAGTAAACCGGATGGCACACCGCGCAAACTGCTGGATGTGACGCGCCTGCATCAGCTTGGCTGGTATCACGAAATCTCACTGGAAGCGGGGCTTGCCAGCACTTACCAGTGGTTCCTTGAGAATCAAGACCGCTTTCGGGGGTAATGATGTTTTTACGTCAGGAAGACTTTGCCACGGTAGTGCGCTCCACTCCGCTTGTCTCTCTCGATTTTATAGTCGAGAACAGTCGCGGCGAGTTTCTGCTTGGCAAAAGAACCAACCGCCCGGCGCAGGGTTACTGGTTTGTGCCGGGAGGGCGCGTGCAGAAAGACGAAACGCTGGAGGCCGCATTTGAGCGGCTGACGATGGCGGAACTTGGGTTGCGTCTGCCGATAACAGCAGGCCAGTTTTACGGTGTCTGGCAGCACTTTTATGACGATAACTTCTCCGGCACGGATTTCACTACTCACTATGTGGTGCTCGGTTTTCGCTTCAGAGTCGCGGAAGAAGAACTGTTACTGCCGGATGAGCAGCATGACGATTACCGCTGGCTGACGCCGGACACGTTGCTTGCCAGTGACAATGTTCACGCTAACAGCCGCGCCTATTTTCTCGCTGAGAAGCGTGCCGGAGTACCCGGATTATGAAAATACTGGTCTACGGCATTAACTACTCGCCGGAGTTAACCGGCATCGGCAAGTACACCGGCGAGATGGTGGAATGGCTGGCGGCACAAGGTCATGAGGTGCGGGTTATTACCGCACCGCCTTACTACCCGCAATGGCAGGTGGGCGAGAACTATTCCGCCTGGCGGTACAAACGGGAAGAGGGGGCCGCCACGGTGTGGCGCTGCCCGCTGTACGTGCCAAAACAGCCGAGCACCCTGAAACGCCTGTTGCATCTCGGCAGTTTTGCCGCCAGCAGTTTCTTTCCGCTGATGGCGCAACGTCGCTGGAAGCCGGATCGCATTATCGGCGTGGTGCCAACGCTGTTTTGCACGCCAGGAATGCGCCTGCTGGCGAAACTGTCTGGTGCGCGCACGGTGCTCCATATTCAGGATTACGAAGTGGACGCCATGCTGGGGCTGGGCCTTGCCGGAAAAGGTAAAGGCGGCAAAGTGGCACAGCTGGCAACGGCGTTCGAACGTAGCGGACTGCATAACGTCGATAACGTCTCCACGATTTCGCGTTCGATGATGAATAGAGCTATCGAGAAAGGCGTGGCGGCGGAAAACGTCATCTTCTTCCCCAACTGGTCAGAAATTGCCCGTTTTCAGCATGTCGCAGACGCCGATGTTGATGCCCTTCGTAACCAGCTTGGCCTGCCGGATAACAAAAAAATCATTCTTTACTCCGGCAATATTGGTGAAAAGCAGGGGCTGGAAAACGTTATTGAAGCTGCCGATCGCCTGCGCGATGAACCGCTTATTTTTGCCATTGTCGGGCAGGGCGGCGGCAAAGCGCGGCTGGAAAAAATGGCGCAGCAGCGTGGACTGCGCAACATGCAATTTTTTCCGCTGCAATCGTATGACGCTTTACCCGCACTGCTGAAGATGGGGGATTGCCATCTGGTGGTGCAAAAACGCGGCGCGGCAGATGCCGTATTGCCGTCGAAACTGACCAATATTCTGGCGGTAGGCGGTAACGCGGTGATTACCGCAGAAGCCCACACCGAACTGGGGCAGCTTTGCGAAACCTTTCCGGGCATTGCGGTTTGCGTGGAACCGGAATCGGTCGAGGCGCTGGTGGCAGGGATTCGTCAGGCGCTCCTGCTGCCCAAACACAACACGGTGGCACGTGAATATGCCGAACGCACGCTCGATAAAGAGAACGTGTTACGTCAATTTATAAATGATATTCGGGGATAATTATGGCGCAGTCGAAACTCTATCCAGTTGTGATGGCAGGTGGCTCCGGTAGCCGCTTATGGCCGCTTTCCCGCGTACTTTACCCCAAGCAGTTTTTATGCCTGAAAGGCGATCTCACCATGCTGCAAACCACCATCTGCCGCCTGAATGGCGTGGAGTGCGAAAGCCCGGTGGTGATTTGCAATGAGCAGCACCGCTTTATTGTCGCGGAACAGCTGCGTCAACTGAACAAACTCACCGAGAACATTATTCTCGAACCGGCAGGGCGTAACACTGCACCGGCCATTGCGCTGGCGGCGCTGGCGGCAAAACGTCATAGCCCGGAGAACGACCCATTAATGCTGGTGCTGGCGGCGGATCATGTGATTGCCGACGAAGATGCGTTCCGCGCCGCCGTGCGTAACGCCATGCCGTATGCTGAAGCGGGCAAGCTGGTGACCTTCGGCATTGTGCCGGATCTACCAGAAACCGGTTATGGCTATATTCGTCGCGGTGAAGTGTCGGCGGGTGAGCAGGATACGGTGGCCTTTGAAGTGGCGCAGTTTGTCGAAAAACCGAATCTGGAAACCGCGCAGGCCTATGTGGCAAGTGGCGAATATTACTGGAACAGCGGTATGTTCCTGTTCCGTGCCGGACGTTATCTCGAAGAACTGAAAAAGTATCGTCCGGATATTCTCGATGCCTGTGAAAAAGCGATGAGCGCCGTCGATCCGGATCTCGATTTTATTCGTGTGGATGAAGAGGCGTTTCTCGCCTGTCCGGAAGAGTCGGTAGATTACGCGGTCATGGAACGCACGGCAGATGCCGTTGTGGTGCCGATGGATGCGGGCTGGAGCGATGTCGGTTCCTGGTCCTCTTTATGGGAGATCAGTGCCCACACCGCCGAGGGCAACGTTTGCCATGGCGATGTGATTAATCACAAAACTGAAAACAGCTATGTGTATGCCGAATCTGGCCTGGTCACCACCGTCGGGGTGAAAGATTTGGTGGTAGTGCAGACCAAAGATGCAGTGCTGATTGCCGACCGTAACGCGGTGCAGGATGTGAAAAAAGTGGTCGAGCAGATCAAAGCTGATGGTCGCCATGAGCATCGGGTGCATCGCGAAGTGTATCGTCCGTGGGGCAAATATGACTCTATCGACGCGGGCGACCGCTACCAGGTGAAACGCATCACCGTGAAACCGGGCGAAGGTTTGTCGGTACAGATGCATTATCATCGCGCGGAACACTGGGTGGTTGTCGCGGGAACGGCAAAAGTCACTATCAACGGTGATATCAAACTGCTTGGTGAAAACGAGTCCATTTATATTCCGCTGGGGGCGACGCATTGCCTGGAAAACCCGGGGATAATTCCGCTCGATTTAATTGAAGTGCGCTCCGGCTCTTATCTCGAAGAGGATGATGTGGTGCGCTTCGCGGATCGCTACGGACGGGTGTAAACGTCGCATCAGGCGCTGTTTGTCGGATGCGGCGTGAACGCCTTATCCGACCTACGGTTCGGGTTTGTAGGCCTGATAAGACGCGGCAGCGTCGCATCAGGCAATGAATGCGAAACCGCGATGTAAATAACGACAAAAACAAAATTGGCCGTTTCGGTCAGGGCCAACTATTGCCTGAAAAAGGGTAACGATATGAAAAAATTAACCTGCTTTAAAGCCTATGATATTCGCGGGAAATTAGGCGAAGAACTGAATGAAGATATTGCCTGGCGCATTGGTCGCGCCTATGGCGAATTTCTCAAACCGAAAACCATTGTGTTAGGCGGTGATGTCCGTCTCACCAGCGAAACCTTAAAACTGGCGCTGGCAAAAGGTTTACAGGATGCGGGCGTCGATGTGCTGGATATTGGCATGTCCGGCACCGAAGAGATTTATTTCGCCACGTTCCATCTCGGCGTGGATGGCGGCATCGAAGTTACTGCCAGCCATAACCCGATGGATTATAACGGCATGAAGCTGGTGCGCGAGGGGGCTCGCCCGATCAGCGGCGATACCGGACTGCGCGATGTCCAGCGTCTGGCAGAAGCCAACGACTTTCCCCCCGTCGATGAAACCAAACGCGGTCGCTATCAGCAAATCAACCTGCGTGATGCATACGTTGATCACCTGTTCGGTTATATCAACGTCAAAAACCTCACGCCGCTCAAGCTGGTGATCAACTCCGGGAATGGCGCAGCGGGTCCGGTGGTGGACGCCATTGAAGCCCGCTTTAAAGCCCTCGGCGCACCAGTGGAATTGATCAAAGTGCACAACACGCCGGACGGCAATTTCCCCAACGGAATTCCTAACCCGCTGCTGCCGGAATGCCGCGACGACACCCGCAATGCGGTCATCAAACACGGCGCGGATATGGGTATTGCCTTTGATGGCGATTTTGACCGCTGCTTCCTGTTTGACGAAAAAGGGCAGTTTATTGAAGGCTACTACATTGTCGGTTTGCTGGCAGAAGCGTTCCTCGAAAAAAATCCCGGCGCGAAGATCATCCACGATCCACGTCTCTCCTGGAACACCATTGATGTGGTGACGGCCGCGGGCGGCACGCCGGTGATGTCGAAAACAGGACACGCCTTTATTAAAGAACGTATGCGCAAGGAAGACGCCATCTACGGTGGCGAAATGAGCGCTCACCATTACTTCCGTGATTTCGCTTACTGCGACAGCGGCATGATCCCGTGGCTGCTGGTCGCCGAACTGGTGTGCCTGAAAGGGAAAACGCTGGGCGAACTGGTGCGCGACCGGATGGCTGCGTTTCCGGCAAGCGGTGAGATCAACAGCAAACTGGCGCACCCCGTTGAGGCGATTAACCGCGTCGAACAGCATTTTAGCCGCGAGGCACTGGCGGTGGATCGTACCGATGGCATCAGCATGACCTTTGCCGACTGGCGCTTTAACCTGCGCTCCTCCAACACCGAGCCGGTGGTGCGGTTGAATGTGGAATCACGCGGTGATGTGCCGCTGATGGAAGCGCGAACGCGAACTCTGCTGACGTTGCTGAACGAGTAATGTCGGATCTTCCCTTACCCCACTTGCGGGTAAGGGGCTAAAAACAGGAACAACGATGACAAATCTAAAAAAGCGCGAGCGAGCGAAAACCAATGCATCGTTAATCTCTATGGTGCAACGCTTTTCAGATATCACCATCATGTTTGCCGGACTATGGCTGGTTTGCGAAGTCAGCGGACTGTCATTCCTCTACATGCACCTGTTGGTGGCGCTGATTACGCTGGTGGTGTTCCAGATGCTGGGCGGCATCACCGATTTTTATCGCTCATGGCGCGGTGTTCGGGCAGCGACAGAATTTGCCCTGTTGCTACAAAACTGGACGTTAAGCGTGATTTTCAGCGCCGGACTGGTGGCGTTCAACAATGATTTCGACACGCAATTGAAAATCTGGCTGGCGTGGTATGGGCTGACCAGCATCGGACTGGTGGTTTGCCGTTCATGTATTCGTATTGGGGCGGGCTGGCTGCGTAATCATGGCTATAACAAGCGTATGGTCGCGGTGGCGGGGGATTTAGCCGCCGGACAAATGCTGATGGAGAGCTTCCGTAATCAGCCGTGGTTAGGGTTTGAAGTGGTGGGCGTTTACCACGACCCGAAACCGGGCGGCGTTTCTAACGACTGGGCGGGTAATCTGCAACAGCTGGTCGAGGATGCGAAAGCGGGCAAGATTCATAACGTCTATATCGCGATGCAGATGTGCGACGGCGCGCGAGTGAAAAAACTGGTCCATCAACTGGCGGACACCACCTGTTCGGTGCTGCTGATCCCCGATGTCTTTACCTTCAACATTCTCCATTCCCGTATCGAAGAGATGAACGGCGTACCGGTGGTGCCGCTGTATGACACGCCGCTTTCCGGGGTTAACCGCCTGCTCAAACGTGCGGAAGATATTGTGCTGGCGACGCTTATTCTGCTGCTGATCTCCCCGGTGCTGTGCTGCATTGCGCTGGCGGTGAAACTGAGCTCACCGGGGCCGGTTATTTTCCGCCAGACTCGCTACGGCATGGATGGCAAGCCGATCAAAGTGTGGAAGTTCCGTTCCATGAAAGTGATGGAGAACGACAAAGTGGTGACTCAGGCGACGCAGAACGATCCGCGCGTCACCAAAGTGGGGAACTTTCTGCGGCGCACTTCGCTGGATGAACTGCCGCAGTTTATCAATGTGCTGACTGGCGGGATGTCGATTGTGGGTCCCCGTCCGCATGCGGTGGCGCATAACGAACAGTATCGCCAGCTCATTGAAGGCTACATGCTGCGCCATAAAGTGAAACCGGGCATTACCGGCTGGGCGCAGATTAACGGCTGGCGCGGCGAAACCGACACGCTGGAGAAAATGGAAAAACGCGTCGAGTTCGACCTTGAGTACATCCGCGAATGGAGCGTCTGGTTCGATATCAAAATCGTTTTCCTGACGGTATTCAAGGGCTTCGTTAACAAAGCGGCATATTAATATGAGCTTACGTGAAAAAACCATCAGCGGCGCGAAGTGGTCGGCGATTGCCACGGTGATCATCATCGGCCTCGGTCTGGTGCAAATGACTGTGCTGGCGCGGATTATAGATAACCACCAGTTCGGTTTGCTGACTGTGTCGCTGGTGATCATCGCGCTGGCAGATACGCTTTCTGACTTCGGTATCGCTAACTCGATTATTCAGCGAAAAGAAATCAGCCACCTTGAACTCACCACGCTGTACTGGCTGAACGTTGGGCTGGGGCTTGTGGTGTGTGTGGCGGTGTTTTTGTTGAGTGATCTCATCGGCGACTTGCTGAATAACCCGGACCTGGCACCGTTGATTAAAACATTGTCGCTGGCGTTTGTGGTGATCCCCCACGGGCAACAGTTCCGCGCGTTGATGCAAAAAGAGCTGGAGTTCAACAAAATCGGCATGATCGAAACCAGCGCGGTGCTGGCGGGCTTTACTTTTACGGTGGTTAGCGCCCATTTCTGGCCGCTGGCGATGACCGCGATTCTTGGTTATCTGGTCAATAGTGCGGTGAGAACGCTGCTGTTTGGCTACTTTGGCCGCAAAATTTATCGCCCCGGTCTGCATTTCTCGCTGGCGTCGGTGGCACCGAACTTACGCTTTGGTGCCTGGCTGACGGCGGACGGCATCATCAACTATCTCAATACCAACCTTTCAACGCTGGTGCTGGCGCGTATTCTCGGCGCGGGCGTGGCTGGGGGATACAACCTGGCGTACAACGTGGCCGTTGTGCCGCCGATGAAACTGAACCCGATCATCACCCGCGTGTTGTTTCCGGCGTTCGCCAAAATTCAGGACGATACAGAAAAGCTGCGCGTCAACTTCTACAAGCTGCTGTCGGTGGTGGGGATTATCAACTTTCCGGCGCTGCTGGGGCTGATGGTGGTGTCGAATAACTTTGTACCGCTGGTCTTTGGTGAGAAGTGGAACAGCATTATTCCGGTGCTGCAATTGCTGTGTGTGGTGGGGCTGCTGCGTTCCGTGGGTAACCCGATTGGTTCGCTGCTGATGGCGAAAGCGCGGGTCGATATCAGCTTTAAATTCAACGTATTCAAAACCTTTCTGTTTATTCCGGCGATTGTTATTGGTGGGCAGATGGCGGGCGCAATCGGCGTCACGCTTGGCTTCCTGCTGGTGCAGATTATCAACACCATTCTGAGCTATTTCGTGATGATTAAACCGGTGCTCGGTTCCAGTTATCGCCAGTACATCCTGAGTTTGTGGCTGCCGTTTTATCTCTCGCTGCCGACGCTGGTGGTTAGTTCTGCGCTAGGCATTGTGCTGAAAGGGCAACTGGCGCTGGGGATGCTGCTGGCGGTGCAAATAGCCGCAGGCGTGCTGGCGTTTGTGGTGATGATTGTGCTGTCGCGCCATTCGCTGGTGGTGGAAGTGAAGCGTCAGTTTTGTCGCAGCGAAAAAATGAAAATGCTTTTACGGGCGGGGTGAATGGTTGTTTTCGGTTCCGGCAACGGTTGCCGGATGCGGCGTGAACGCCTTATCCGTCCTGGGGGGCTGGGCTTGGATCTTGTAGGCCTGATAAGACGCGTTAGCGTAGCATCAGGCACTGAATGCCGGATGCGGCGTAAAACGCCTTATCCGGCCTACGGTTCTGTGCTCGGATCTTGTAGGCCTGATAAGGCG